>Ga0193751_1000333_pt1 | contig 38680 bp, 29 predicted proteins | sample L1c2metaG_FD_143050 | JGI IMG/M metagenome (GOLD analysis project Ga0193751, IMG submission 143050) | Soil microbial communities from a riparian zone of the East river system, Colorado, United States - L1c2 | ecosystem: Environmental > Terrestrial > Soil > Riparian zone | place: USA: East River...
TACGACCGAGAGCTACAGCTACGACGCGGTGGGGAATAGGCTGACATCACTAGGCGTGAATCCGTATAGCTACAATGCGTCGAACGAACTGACCGCGACTCCGAGCGGCAGCTATACCTATGACAACAATGGAAGCACGCTGACAGATCCGAGCGGGAAGAGCTACACATGGGACTTCGAGAACCAGCTAGTGCAGGCAGTGGTGCCGGGCACGGGAACGGTTACCTTCAAGTACGACCCGTTTGGGCGGAGGATACAGAAGAGCTCCGCGCTCGGGACGACGAACTACCTCTATGATGGACAGTGGGAGAACGTGATCGAAGAGGTAGACAACTCTGGAAATCTCCTTGCACGCTACGCGCAGGAGATGGGATTAGATTTTCCCCTTTCAGAATTCCGGTCAAGTGCGGCAAGCTACTATGAACAGGATGGCGTGAACTCAGTTACTTCGCTGAGCAACCCAGCGGGAGCACTCGCGAACACCTACACATCTGACGCCTTTGGGAAGCTGACCGCTTCCACGGGCACGCTCGCCAATCCATTCCAGTATACCGCGAGAGAGTTCGATCTCGAAACCGGCATCTACGAGTATCGGGCGCGCTACTACGACCAAAACCTTGGGCGGTTCCTCAGCGAAGACCCGGTTGGGTTTTCAAATGGAACCTACAATCTCTATGACTACGTGTCGGGGGATCCGGTCGACTTCAACGATCCGTCCGGAAACACGCGAATTCACGGCAACTGGTGTGGTCCTAGCTGGACCGGCGGACAGACGGAAAAGTACATCCCGTCACACGACAAAAATCGCTATTACAAAGACCCTCGGGACTATGTGGACAAGGTGTGCAGTCATCATGACAAGTGTTATTCCAAGTGCAGGGCAAAACATCCCTGTTCGGCATGGGGTCGCCGGTTTTGTGAGAAAAAGTGCGATGTCTTTTTGGTTGGAAGAACCGTCGCCAACCCCCTAGACGTGTTCAATCCATGGGCATACGTAGTTGGCATAGGCATTGGGCTCAATCCTCTGCCTCCTGCAGGCCCGAATGGAGGCCCGGAACCGGATGACCCGGTAAGTTGCCCCTGTAAGTGAGCGCACTATGACGAGTCCCACGAGGTAACCCTGTCTGTTGAGTCGCGGCCACAGCAAATGCGAGGGCATGTTTCAGGTGTCCTCTCCGAGAAGGATTCAAGATGGCGATTAACGGAAAGTTCGGTCTTCGCGCCCTAAGGGGAGGCTTGCTTCTTCTATTCCTTCTTACGCGCATGTCATATGGCGGCAGCTCTTCTAGTCAAATCAGATCGATCGCCGTCTCTCCCGACGGCAAAGTCATTGCTGTCGACTTCGGAGAAGGGAGCGCGTCATTCATCTACAAGATCGCCGTCGACACGGGCAACGCAACCCGGCTGACGAACGCGAAGAGCGGAAAAGAATCGAGTCCGGCTTTTTCCCCTGATGGGAAGCGAATCGCATTCTCCTTTTCGCCTGGAGGCGGAGTGCCCTCTAGTATCGTCATCGGTAATGTCGACGGCTCTGATCTACACCCATGGTCGCCCTCGAAGGCCAATGACTCCTCGCCGGTCTTCTCCCCTGACAATAAGACCATCGTTTTTTCCCGGTCGGCTTTCTATGGCAGCTACTCGCCGATCGCGCAGCCTCATCCTCATGCCTGGAGGTTCTATGCGAGCGATTTCGACGGAACAAACGTGCGTGAACTCACGAGCGAGAGTTTTTATATGGCGTCGCCTGCTTCAGTTTCTCCCGACGGCAAGAACATAGTGATCGTGGCGGAAGGCATCGATACTAACCGAGAGATTGCCATTTACTCCCTGGATCGCCCCGGAAAGCCAACGCGGTCACTTCAACCTCACGTTCCAAAGGAAGCCGACCACAGGAATCCGATACTCAACTTCCCCAACTACATGCCAGATGGAAAGAGCATTCTTTTCATGGCCGCCAGCAAGGGGAAACACGGGTATGACTATGACGTTTACCGGGTCGACCTGGGGACAGGCTCGCTCGAAAGGTTCACGAATGGAAACAGCTATGCCACTGACCTCAAGCTTTCTGCCGACGGAAAGACTGCCGTATTCTTGAAGTGGCGATCTGATTGGCGCGGCACACCAGACAAAAGCGAGCTCTACCTCCTCGACGTGCAAACTCACAAGCTCGCAGCGTTTAAGGTCACTGGACTGAACTGACCTGAACTCGGATAGCCGACCAGACTCATCCGGCTTCACCAAGGGTGCCGGGGGAACACCAGGCGGGTGGCCCACAATTAACGGGGAACTGTAATGCGGGTTGTCTTGATCCTTGACACGAAAATAACTGGGATGCGCCACTTGACCTGCTCCCCTGAATCCGCACGAAATTGAATATGATTTCGTCGGCGGTCCGGTCACAGTCAGCAACAACGGAATCGTCAGCAATTCGCTGCCTTTCACGGTAGCGCCTCCTCCCGTAATCACCAGCCTGTCGCCCACGACCGGCGAGCCCACGACGGTCATTACGATCGGCGGAACCAATTTCGGTTCGACACAATCCAACAGCACGGTGGCAGTCGATGGCCTAAACGCCCCAGTCAGCAGTTGGAGCGATGGCCAGATCGTTGCCACCGTTCCCAGTATTCCAATGAACGGCATTGTGACGGTTACCGTTGCTGGAGTGACGGCACCGGGGCCGCTCTTCATCTACAACGCCATCAATCAATTGACCGCATCCAACGGCGCCGTGACGACCTTCAACTCAGGCGACTATGGAAACTCATGGCTCTTATACAGCTCCGCCGGACCGGGTTGCTCCACCTGCTCGGTGCGGGGCAACGTCCTCAACACGTACGACGATAACGGCAATCTCCTGACCACTACCGACGCCAATGGCAACACCGTCACCTACACCTACGACGGCAACAACAACACGCTGTCGCAATCCGCGCAGCTCAACGGATCACCAGTGACCACTTCCTACACCTACAACAACTTCGCCGAAGTGCTCACCATGACCGATCCACTGGGCAACACGACGACCAACACCTACGATGCCCACGGAAATCTGCTCTCGGTCAGTTCGCCCGCACCCAACGGTCAAACTCCGCCCAGCTTCACGCAATTCACCTACGATAACAAAGGCGAGTTGACCCAGATTATCGACCCGCTGAACCACCCCACAACCGTTTCGTACTATCCGACCGGACTGATTCAGTCGATCACCGATGCCCAAAACCACGTCACCAGCTACGCCTATGACGCGCGCGGCAATCGCACCAGCGTGATTGACCCAATCAACGGCAGCGCGCACCCGACCACCTTCACCTACGACCTCATGAACCGGCTTACGGGCATCACCTATCCCGACAACACCACGGCCAGCTTCGGATACGACGGCCGCGGCCGACGCACTTCGGCCACCGACCAGAACACCAAGACAACCATTTACGCTTACGACGATGCCGACCGCTTGACCTCCGTCACCGACGCGGCTACTAATCTCACGCAGTACAACTATGACACCGAAGGCAACCTGACCAGCATTACCGACGGCGACAACCACACCACTTCCTTCACGTACGACACGCTCGGCCGGGTGACGCAGACGACCTTCCCATCGACGCTCGTCGAGACCTACGGCTACGACCAGCTGTTTAACCTGACCTCGAAGACCGACCGCAAGAACCAGACGGTTCAGTACGTTTACGACTCGCTGTACCGGCTGAGCAGCAAGACGTATCCGGATTCAACCGCTGCGAACTACGTGTACGATCTTGTGGGCAAGATCCAGCAGTTGACCGATCCCACAGGCTCTTATGGCTTTGCCTATGACAACATGGGACGCCTGATTGGAACGAGCACGCAGTACACGTTCCTGCCAGGACACAACTTCCAGAACAGCTACGGCTACGACGCGGCATCGAATCGCACGTCACTGACCGCGCCCGACGGGAGTTCGAACTCCTACAACTACGACACGCTGAACCGGCTGAGCACGCTGACCAACTCGCTGACCGGCCAGTTCGGCTTCGGCTATGATGCGCTGAGCAGGCGAACGCAGCTGACGCGGCCCAACGGCATCAATTCCCACTACAATTACGATTCCGTGTCGCACCTGCTGAGCGTGCTGCATCAGGCGGGCTCGACGACGCTCGACGGAGCCAGCTACGGCTACGACTTCGCCGGCAACCGGACGAGCAAGACCAACTATCTCAACGGGATCACATCGAATTACGGCTACGACGCGATTTACGAGCTGCAGCAGGTAACCCAGTCGAATGTTACTACCGAGAGCTACAGCTACGACGCGGTGGGGAATAGGCTGACATCACTAGGCGTGAATCCCTACAGCTACAATGCGTCGAACGAGCTGACCGCGACTCCGAGCGGCAGCTATACCTACGACAACAACGGCAACACGCTGACCGACGCGAGCGGGAAGAGCTACACCTGGGATTTCGAGAACCGGCTGGCGTCGGCGGTGGTGCCGGGCACGGGGACGGTGGCCTTCAGGTACGATCCCTTCGGCAGACGCATCCAGAAGAGCAGTTCCCTCGGCACGACCAACTACCTCTATGACGGGATGAATTCCATCGAGGAGGTCGATCAGAGCGGTAACGTCCTTGCCAGGTACGCACGGACTAAGAGTATCGACGAGTTGCTATCCGAGTTTCGTTCCGACACGACAAGCTACTATGAGCAGGACGACCTTAACTCAGTTACTTCATTGAGCAGTTCGGCGGGAGTGCTGGCCAATACCTACACCTACGACTCTTTTGGGAAGCTGGCTGCTTCTACAGGCACGCTCACCAATCCGTTCCAGTACACGGGACGTGAGTTCGATACCGAGACCGGACTCAACTACAACCGTGCCAGATACTACAGCCCTACCACCGGGAGATTCATCAGCGAGGATCCGTTAGGTTCTGTCGGTGGAGATCCGAATAATTATGCATATGTCGGTAACAATCCAAATTACATTGATCCCTTCGGTCTTACAAGTTGTGTATCCGTCCCAGGTGTAGATGTTGCCTGTTCGAATTGGGGTCCCGGTATGAATTGGATGACGCCTCAGTTACCGCAACTGCCGCCGATTCCGGGTCAATTGCAGCCTGATCCTCCGCAACCACCCCCGCCGCCGGCGAAGCCATGTTCGTGTGATATGGTGGAGCGTAATAGGGAAATCGATAGAGTAGTGTGGAGAGCGGGTTGGCATGAGGTCGCATTTTGGGAGCCCGTATTCTGGACAGGCGAACAGGGCGCAGGGTATTTGTCGTGGAAGGGTGCAGGACGCGTGGTTCGGGTTCTAAAATGGATCAAAATCACGGTAGAGGTATACGAAGTATATGAGGAAGTGGAAAAGGTAGATGAAAAGTACAAGTCATGCACTTGGCACAACTAACGCAGTGGGTGGGCGCGGGGGTCTGATCGCACAATGGGATCGCCCTTACCCATTACTGCATGCGAAAGTGTTTGGGAGAGTACGTATTTGCCAGCTTTGATTAAAGGCCACGCTCAGAAATGAGCGTGGCCCTTTCCGCTGGCGCGCAAGTCCGGTCACTTTCGGTATCTGCTATCGGAAGACGCGCAATAACATAATACGGTACGCGGAATTGACGGCCCCTAAGGGCAGTTTGTGGCATCGATTTTTGGGAGGCCTCACCATTATGACAGATCCACGCGACACCCCAAGGTCTGAGGAACTGAAGGCAAATATAGGCCTATCCAACTACGGTTGGTCCGCGTACAAGAACTTGATGCTCTGGTTACTTGTCGAGGCGATTGTCGGAGTCTTCTTTTATGCTTTATTCACGCGCGTGCCAGATATTGCAATAGGAATCATTCTTTTGGTGGCCATTGTGGTTATTTGGTACGATCGCGACTTCCCGAAGAGAACGAGAAAAAGCTACGCAACACTGCTCTTCTGGCTCCCCATCATCCTTGGTCTCATTTGCGGTGCCGTGTGGAAAATAACTGGCGAGGATGTCTGGGTAAGACTCGGCGCCGCATGTATATGCGTCAGAGCTGTCTATAGAGTATCGATCGGGCTGATTAGATAACCGTGTCGGCTCTGACCTGCCCCCTGTTTCCGTTCGCGGGATGATACGACAACTTGGCTTGATGATCGGTCGAGTCCGGGCCATCTTCGCCTGTGGCGTCATGAACCGTCTGACCGGCATCTTGATTTGGGCTACTGTCGTTTATCGCCGAATCTACTTCAGCGTCGCCGAAGTCGAGCTCTCCGGATTGAGATCAAACCGGACCCAGTAATCCGGCTGGGGAGGTGGTGGAAACACGGCCTGCTTGCTCAGCCGGAAATCATTTATCTTGTGGCCCAGGCATGACATAAGGGGACTGCTGCCGCCACCGGTGATGTCTTCGATCGTGCCCTCCTTGCCGACCTTGATCAGAAGCTCGAAGTTACCAAGATCGCTGCCTGCCAACTCTTCTACGCAGGGTTGCATCCAGGTGTGAATCTTCTCGGCGAACGCGGCATTGTAGTGCTGCCCCTCGGGTGTATGCAGGTTTGCCTCCGCGGATTCTTCCGCAGGGCGCTTCCGGGCTAGCAACGGTGCCATTTGCTTTGCCCAGCTCTTGGCCGACTCGAAGTCCGAGGAATTCTGCCAGACGTTCTCGCTCCATTGATCCCCAATCCGGGCAAACGCAGTGCCCGCCACTGCGGGATCTCTAAAGCTCTCCGCCATTTGAGCCAGCTGATTCCAGTTCACCAGCGACGGCCCATTCTGTTTTTCCACGGCAGCGAAGCCCTTCAGGATTCTGGGCCAGGATAGATTTAATTGCTGATCGGTTTGGCAGCCGCAAACCAACGTGCCCGCGACTCGGAAATACAAATTGTCACCCGCGTCTCCTCCAATTTGGTCGGCGGTCTTTTGCAGGAACTTTGAGACTTCCCCGTTTTCTCCGCCCCACTTCGGTAGGAGCGAATCGGCATAGATGCGGTAGTAGTAATAATAAGCCGGCTCAAACTTGATGGCCTGCTCGAACAGGGCTTGCCTGGCAGCCGGTTCCCAGCCTTGGGCCAAGGCTACGTCCTGCATGGCGGCGTACCACTCTGGATCCTTAGCCGAGAGAGCCGATGCTTGTTCGAGAATTTGCCTGCTTTTAGCGGTGCGCCCTTTGAAGAGTTTCCATCCACTCTCGGTCACAGTGTCGGCAAAGCCTGTGCCGCGGGCATCCACGCCATAGTAATAATAGGACTCAGCCAGCGCGATGCGAGCGCTAATCGAGTGTGGCCTCGTCGATACCCAGCGCTGCAGTAATTTGATGTGCGTGTTCCAATCCTCCTGAGTCGCGTGCAGCGGAGGTCTTGCAAGACCGATATAGATGGCGTGGATTTTCCAGGTTCCTCCGGGGAAGGTCTCTTTACGGGACCGCACTGAGTCTGCGAGGCAGTCCAGTTTGCTGAATTTTCCTGTCTGGAGCAGACCGTACACGGTTTTGCTGTAGTTGGACACGGCGTGGACATCGGTACTGGCGTCGCCGTTCAAGCCAGCGGCCTCCGCATCAGTAAGTGAGCACGGCGAGGGCTTCGCCTTGGGTACGTCAGCAGTGGCTAACCCGCAAGCCGCTATCAACAACAAGAAAAGCATTGGAATGGAATGAGAGCGACGAAGTGTGGGCAATGGTACGGAAAAAGCCGAGCAGTTCACAGGATTGGCCCTCATATAGAAGATGGTCCCTCTGTTAGAAACTTATCGGGATTAGCACAGGGATCAAAGTTACTACGGGCCATCGACCGGATGCTTGTTCAAATCAAATCTTAGAATCGGGGCTTGGCTTCGGAAGAGCCATCCCTTTGAGACACTCTTTTCAGATACTTGCAGCAGGTACTGGCGAAGTTGAGAGTGTCCCTCACACGCTTACTTAAGCCGCGGACATACTCAACAGGCAGATAGTCGTAGCGGATAATCGCCAGTCGTTCTTGTTCGACTTCTCGACTCTTTCGGCACGCTCTATGTCGACCCAGCGAATCCATCGGGCACCGGGGTGCTCTGCTGAAACTGGGTGTCCGTTGAGACGGAGTCGAGCAGATACAAACCCGTCCCCTGCGAGGTGCATTGCTGGTCCGCAACGTCGGGGCAGCGCAACCTTTAAGCGTTGGCAGCCAGACCAACGTCACCAGCGGCTGCCAGTCTCCCCCTCTCCGTTCGCATCAACCGGCCAAAAGCGCAGGAGCCCGAAGGTCCAAAGTCTTCAGCGGATCAAGCGATACGGCCTCGTTCAATGCATTCGGCTGTATTGACCAAACAGGCACGGAATTGGTCGCAGTTCCCAAAGCATCTCGTTAACTTTGGCAACGAAATGGGAAGCCTGTCTATTGTGAGAGAATCACGACGCTATAGGGTCCGACGCTCATGTTGGCATTGAAGTTCAGCCCGTCCTTGCCACCGGAGTTGGCCGGCGTGTCGAAGCTATCGCCATTAATGAAACCGGGATCGTACAGGTTCGCGCCGCTGTTGAACAGCACATGCCATGGGCCCTGGCGCGGGAAGCCAATGTTTAGATTCTGCAGGGGCACGTTAGAGAAATTTGCCACCACCACGACATCGTCACCGGCACCGCCGTTCTCCCATCGGTGGTAGGCCAGCGTCTTATTGCCGTTGTCCAAGTGGAAGACGTTCAGATTTTGGCCCGTCAGGCCCCCAGTCTTTCCCTTGAGATTGCGCCTTAGTGCAATCAAATCACGATACATTTGAACGATCCCTTTGAAGTTCGCATCCTCCGCCCGGCTGAAATCCATGTTGGTCGCCGTGTTGAACCCGAAAGCGCGAGTCTCCAGCATCTCCTGACCCTGAAAAATCATCGGAATTCCGGGCGAGGTCAACATGATCGCCGCCGCCAGAGTGGAACGCTTCTTGGCAAAAATGCTCTCGTGGTTGTTTATATCGATCAACGTCGGCAGGCGGTTCTGGCCGGGCGGATGACCTCATGGTCGTGGTTTTCCGTGTAGACAACTCGAGCAAAGACGTCGCTGGCCATTTTCTTTTCGAGCGCGCCCTTGACCGCACCAAGATCGCGATCCAAATCGTTGACCTTGCTGACAACGTCGCGCAAGACATTCACCATCGTGTCATCCCATTGGCTGTTGAATTCGAGACCAATCGGGCCGGATTGCAGCGTGACATCTCCGGAGCTCTGCAAATCCTCGGCGATGGTAATCTTGCTCGGTTGCTTAGGGTCGGTGTTGCGGTAGGACGAGTTGATCTCCCGCAGTAGTTCCGCTCCTTCGTTATTAGCTGTTCGTCCTGGACCAAACGTACGCATGTCAATTGTGTCGTCGAACCGCAGTCCATCGACGCCGTAGTCGCGGAGCAGCAATAGCGCGTTATCGTTGATGTACTGCCGGACTTGGGGCCGTCCGTAATCCGGGCGCGGACCGAAGCCGGTGTTGGCGCGATCACCACCATATAGAAAGATTCCGCCGGGAATCTCCGAAGTGGTAAAACCGCCGAACTCTTTCAGCAGACTGTTGTCGACTAGATGGTTATAGACCACGTCTACGATCACGGCGATCTGCCGCTGATGGCATTGTTTGACGAATTCCTTGAACTCTTGCGGCGTGCCGTATTTGGACTTTATCGCGAAGAGCTGCACGGGATCGTATCCCCAATCGTGGTCTGCCGGAGTGTGGTCGGAGAACAGCGGATTCTGAGTGATTGGGAGCAGTTCCACCGCATTGATGCCGAGATTCTTCAGGTAGTCCAGTTTTTGTACAGCACCGGCGAACGTGTTGCGAAATGTACCTACGTGCATCTCGTAAATCACCATGGTATTGAAAGTGGGTTCGGTAAAGGCTGGCATACTGAAGTTCGGGTCCACAAGGACTGATTCGGGCTTACCGTCATTGCCCGGGAAGCCAAAGCCGTTGGGCAGGTCAAATCCGGTCAGTTGTTGAGCCCGCGGATCATTGAATTCGCGTGTGACGCCGCCGCGCCCAATGACATACCGATAGCGGTCTCCCGCCTTGGTGCCGGGCACCGTACCTATCCAAGTGGTATCCGCGGGATCGGTGTGACCCGTCTCCCGGGTCAGCGGCACCAACGCGCCTCCATTGATCTTAACGGCGACATCGTCAACGAACGGAGCCCAAACGCGAAATGTGGTGGTTCCGTCTTTGTGCAGGGTCGCGCCGAGCGGGTCTGCCGCGCTCGCCAGCGGCGTTGCAACGAGGAAGGCTGAGACGAAAACCAGCAGGCACTTTGCCAGAAACCTCGAAGGCAGTGTTCCCGGGTGTAATTGAGCGGACGACATAGACAGTTTGTGATACATAGATAACTCCTTGGTTCTAAACGCTGGGGCGTCCTCTATCCCTGACCTGTGGCACTCGGGTGTCGGGCAGGGGTTGCACTGCGGTCCGTGGCGGTCAAGCACAGGTTCACAGACAAAACGCGTTCCGAAGCGCAACCCTGGAACTAGACGAGCGAAAGCGCTGAACCGTCGACTTGCCGCGCCTGCCCAACGCGCATTCGTGGTCGAAATCCATCCTCATCATTTGTCGCAGCTCTCCGCGTCTTCTTTTGCAGTATTCTGGCTGCTAGTCTCACAACCCCAATAACGGATGAGCGCTCGACGACGCTGGCCACGAAACCACCTACCCAGGAAGCGCACTACCCGCCGCTCAGGTATTTCATCCGTGCATAGGCGGATTAGAAATGACAAGCGCTTGGGAAGGTTGACAGCGACGGCAGGTTATCGGTTTCCCGTAACACAGAAGGAACGAGATGACCTGCCACCAAGCTGCTGCGATTGCTCCTTCGCGCCGTAGCTCAACATCCGCCACGAAATCTCAGGTTGCGCAAAGAGTCCGTTGAGTAGCGTACGCTACACTCCCGGTTGACACCTCAATCTGAGTCAACGCCCAGAGCTGATTTTCCAGTCGCGCGACGGATCTCCATCGCAAGGGAATTGGACAGCAGTGGTGTTTCTACTGGTTCCTCCCCCGGCAATCGTGAGACACAGGCCGCTGTGCACGTTCACGAGTCGGAATGTTGCTCCGTCAACAACAGTGTAGCGCCAGCGGCGCGACGGATCGCTGTCGCAGGTGTACTGGACAGACACGATGTTCCGATCAGTGTTTCCGCCGGCGATGGTCAAGCAGAGGCCGCTGTTCAAGTTCGTGATCTCGACGATGTCGCCCTCCACGACCGTAAAGCTCCAAAAACGCGCCGGATCCTGGTCGCACGTGAATTGGACGATTTCGCCATTCTTGTCACGACCTCCTCCAGCGGGGCTCAGGCACAGATTGCTATGCGCATTCATAATCGCGACTCGCCCGCTGGGGGCAGCAGCCACTGCGAGTACGGGCATACAGAGGGCGACAGCCATGGCTGGAATGGAGAGGGAGAGGATGGATCTTATCGCGTTGTTCATGACTGAATTCTCCTTCTTACTAATAGTGAGCTGTGCAATCGAACTAAGAAGCGTCGACTCGCTCGAGACACGGTAGTGTTTCCTCAATGGATAGTGCACTGGCATGTCGTTTCATTTCACCTGCATCATTTCGAAATAGGGAAAACACGGGCACAAACCCGGAGCCCCAAGAATCCCCGAGGGCGGAATCGGGCGCTGATTATCCAGAAACGGGCTTGTAGGAAGTTCTGATCGCAAGATTCCTGGCGCATGGCGCGTTGGTGCGACCAGTGCCAGTTCCGGCTAGGTCGAGATTCTTAACCTGGTCCGCAGTTCAATCGTTCAATCGGTCTCACACACCTATGCGGGAGGCTTCCATGTCCGCGGTAATCCCATCGCTACTGCGGCATCGTATCCGACCATCCAAAGGCTTCTGATTTCGGGGGTGGCTTCCGACGTCGGCGCGCCAAAGGATATGACGGATTCCAGGGCGGGAGATGCAGGTTCCCCGTACACATAGCCCTCCTGCTGGCAATTGACCAAAGCGACCAAGGTCGGCTTGCGCTCGTTTGACTGCCCGCGCCACCCCACCCAGGTGAGGCGGTCCCCAGACAGGATCTTCCAGAGGGAAGGCCCTCCTTCCTCCATTTGTTCGGCGGCAGCGGGATAGTCCTCTTCGCGATTCGTGATCAACAGGCGGTCGCCTCCGCGGAATTCCCAGAAATCGACAATGCCGAACTCGGGCGGGCGGCCAAACGGGTTATTGCAACGTATACACAGCAGGTAGTCACCCCTACTCGGTTGCAAACGGAACGTGGTATCGCGTTCCAGCGGAATTTGGCCCCCTTGAGCGCTCATAGCAGCCGCCACGAGGTCGGGTCGCGGGCGGCCCTTCGCACGGACTGTGCCATGTTGGTCCCTCACGGCCAGCAAGTCGGCGCCAGGGCTGCCCTCATGAGCCATCGGGTTTCGAAGGCTTCTCAATACGCCACTCGGTGAGGCAATGGGGCTCATGCCGTGTTCGTTTGCCAAGAGCGGGGTAATGCATATCAGCGGGGCCCGTCCAATCGATAGCTCAGTCTGTGTGGGAAGCTGCTTTTCAAGCTCAACAAGAACTTCCTCGAAGAGGACCTCCGCCCCCCCAAGCTCATTGACGATTCTGTGATCGGCAACGGCAAGTTTTGGTCTGCTGTCTTCGCCGACAAAGGTCGTGTGTAGTCGCTCGGGCACAGGGAACGGCTGTGCAATCAAGTAATCGGTTTCAGCAAATTTGCGCAAGAACGCCAACTTTTCCTCGTCAGTGCCCGAAACGATGTACGCCCGCCCGCGCAACGAGTAAATGATTCCCAGCTCGTCGAAGACGTACCAAAGATTAGCCACGATTTCGGGGTCGTCCACTTCTGGCTCCTTTGCACTTCTGCTGCAATGGGCATCTGGCGCTACTGATGCGTCGAGGGGCAATCTAAAGGGGCCCTCAAAGAACAATCGCCGCAGTGTGTGTGTCTGGCATGCCAGACACACGCCGCAAATAGTATCGCCACGATGAGTGCATGTCCAGCAGCACTCACGTTCTTTTGGTTCAGTTGGGGAAACGCATTCAATCGTTGCGGAAAGACAAAGGATGGACGCAAACTGACCTCGCGGTCCACTTGGATATGAACAGGGGACACGTCTCGGACATTGAGCAGGGTAAGCGCGAAGCGGGGATCATCACCTTGCAGGTGATTGCCCGGGGCCTGGACACTACAATGGCCAAGTTGCTCAAAGGCCTGTAAAACGTCCAGCATAATTGGTTCCAAGAGTTAACGCGGGCCGAGCTCAAGAAACCTGCTAGACAATTTTGGGCAAGCCTGTAAAGGCTCGTTGCGCCGTACCCTTGCTGACCCCTAGCTCGGCCTGGATTTGCGACCACGAGTCCCCACGAGCGCGTAAGGCGGCAACCCGCGAAGCGTCCACAATGACCCGCGGCCTTCCCAGTCGCCTCCCTTTGGCGCGTGCGTTCCTTATGCCGGCACGGACCCGCTCCTGGATCAGCGCCCGCTCAAATTCCGCCATGGCTCCGATTATCTGGAACATCAATCGACCCGATGGAGTGCTCAAATCCAGATTGTCGCGCAGACTGACGAAAGCGACCCCCAGCGCCGCGAGTTCGGCCAAAGCGTTGACCAGATGTTTCAGCGACCTTCCAAAACGATCGATTTTCCACACCAGGACTGCATCAAACCGTCGGCGGCAAGCATCTGACATCAGCCGGTTAAGTGCCGGTCGCGATTCTTTGCAGCCCGACACTCCCTGATCTGTGAATTCCCCAACAATCAGCCACCCGCGGCGCCCGGCATACTCCCGGAGTTCGGCAAGCTGCATTTCGGGATCTTGATTGTTGAGGGTGCTGACTCGGGCGTAAAGAGCAACCCGAGCTATTGGGCTGGAAGGTTCTTGAGGGAAAACGGAATTGTTGCTACGGTGCTGTCTAGCCACGTTTGCCTCCATGTAGGCGAACTGGTCAGGGCTGGGTGAGTGTCGCAAGCACTTGCTCAGCCTGTTTCAGTCTCCTATCTATATCCGAAGCGCTACGCATTGTCAAGAAACAGTTGCCTCCCGCTACGCATGTTGTGTAAGAATTGCTCTATGCGAAGGAAAAATCCGGCGGCCGTTCAGCTAGGTCGAAAGGGCGGTAAGAAGCGGGCTGAAAGGCTTACGGCAGAGGAACGTCGAGAAAGCGCGCGGAAAGCGGCGCAGGCGCGCTGGGCAAAGGAAAAGAAGCCTTGAACTTGGGTGAACTGCCTTCAAAGAGGTAGGCATGGCAATTCGGTGGGACGAGTTTCCGCACAGCGAAATCCGTCTGAAAATCTATGCCAGATTAGGCCATAACGCGGCAGCACACTCTGCAGAAGATTCAGTACGACACATCCTGCAGCGAAGGCTACCCTCCCTTGTGGCTGAAGATCATCGCCGGTTCATTGAATTGGAAGCGTCTGGCCTCGTAGAGCACTTACGTTGCACCCGCGACATCTATCAGGAGTTTGTCAATGAGCACAACTGCCATCCTATTCTCGAAGCACATTGGGTAGTGTTGCGATGCGCCGTTTTTCCTACGGCTATTGCACTTCTTCGAGAGCAGTTACTTAAGTACGCAAAACAGACCCGGATTCCTGGGCGAGATCTATCCATTCTCTTCGGAATTCCAACCCGCACCTGCTACCAAGACTGTGGTGACGGATTCGGATTCCTGCGCCCGCCGGACCTGGATGATGACACCCCGGCGACTGATGCGGAACTCCAATCTCTTGGAGAACTTGTCGACGACGATAGTCTGCTGGTTTTCCGTGACATCCGCGATGGCGGCGCAGTCTTCCATCTCTACGGTGGCGGACCCTTTGCTACTGATGATCGACGATCGATTGAGCATAGTTGGTCGCTCTGTGCTTTGCGACAGCAGATCACATTAATTGATTGGATTGGCATCCGAGAGAAATTGTGGCAATCTGGGTTCCCCATGGACTGACGGGCTGGTCAGTCTATTTGGTTGTGTGCAAGAGGAGTTGCTGTCGCAATGGAAAGCATTACCAAGGGACAGCCTAGCTCACGAGCGCGCTCTGAAACAGCTCGAAGAGATTGTAGTTCCCGCTCAAACGCCGCTTCCGCTGCGCTTAGATCGAGGGAAGGACTGCGAAGAATTGGCCAAAGAACTTGCCACAATCAGGCATAAGCGTGTACACGGCGGATTAACAATCGCTGAGATACAAACGGAATGTTCGTTTTTCAAAATATGGAAGCGAGTTGATGTCCTCTCGGCCGAAGACAAGGAAGCCTTCTTCCATCCCGGCACCTGGGAATCTGGGTATCCAAATCTGCTTCTTGGCAAACTCTACGCAGATACTCGTCGGAGCCTCGCGCCCGGTACCGTAAACACTTGGCGCAAAGAGTATCGAGCGTATCTGAGATGGCAAGAAACAAATCCTTCGAAAAAGGCTGAAGACTTTGGCCTGGAGCTGCAAGAACGTAAGCGTGGTTATCGGAAGTCACTTCACGCAAAATGACTGTCCAGTTGGCACGCCTCTAGCATACCGGTGCACTCCCCAAAAATACTTGTTTCATACCCCAGACATACCGAAAACACGGCGGCATAATTTAGAACATGGACGCTGTGAACAAGACACAGTCGCTAAGTTGGAAACTGCGCCGAGTCGCTGCAGGTATCCGCCAGCAAGACATAGCACTCCGCGCAGGGCTGAGCACAACTCGATACTCTGCCATTGAACGGGGAGAGCACCTGCCATCAGACCTAGAGGCCCGGCTTATCGAGCAGTTTCTCCCTCCGTTACCGGTGTCCGAACTTCGCGAGGATGCAGGTGAAGTTGGGTAAGCCCGCGGAAAGGACGCAGATGGTGAACGGTACTCTTGAACGAGCGCTGCTCGGTGCGTTTCTCCTCGACAATGACGCGTGGAATCGCGTCAAGGCCGTACACCCGCTGCGTGCCTCAGATTTCACGTTGTCTTCACACCAGAAGATTTTTTCGAGACTAGAAGACCTTGCAGGACGCAACATCCTACTTGATCTTCCGACGTTGGCACAAGAGATGGAATCTCGCAATGAATTGGAGAAAATCGGTGGGGTTGGTTATCTCGCGGCTCTGATTGACGACACGGTTCCTGAGAACGTCTTGCATTATGCCCAGCAGGTAATCCAGAGCTCGAAGCGACAGAAAGCGAACCGCGAATTTCACCGTCTGCACCGGGAGCTAGCAGACGCAGAAACCGCAGAACATCGGCTCGCGCTGTTGGACGCGATGCGAGAAGTGATCGCGGACGAAAGCGCCTGTCAGAATTGGCGCGGTATTTTTCACACCGTCGAAGAACTTGAGAACGCACCGCCTCTGCGCTTTGCGATTGATGGCTTTCTCCAAGAAGCGGGCGTGACGTTGATCGGTGGGCTTGCCGGCCACGGGAAGACGCTTCTGATGTTGGCAATGGCGAAGTCGTTACTCGAACAGTCGCCACTCTTCGGATACGAGCCGTTTTCCGTTCCCCGCCTTACGCAGCGTGTTCTGTATCTCATCCCGGAATCCTCACTTGGACCGTTCTGGACCCGCATTCAACTATTCCGGCTTCAAGAGTGTGTCCGCAGTGATCGCTTACTCATCAGCACCTTGTCATCCTGTCAGCGGATTTCGCTTGATGACGCGAGATTTCTTAAAGCAGCCGAAGGCGCGGACGTGTTCCTGGACACGGCAGTCCGGTTCATGAGCGGATCGGAGAACGATGTCGAGAGCGCCCGGCCTTTCGCCGACACTCTGTTTCGGTTGCTTAACGCCGGTGCTCGGTCAATCACCGGCGCGCATCACGCGCCGAAGGGATTCGGAGGGGCGGACTGCATGACGCTGGAAAATATCCTCCGAGGAAGTGGCGACCTCGGGGCGATGCTCTGCACGGCCTGGGGTGTGCGGCAGATTGACGCTGCGCGGAATCAGCTTTATGTACAGAACGTCAAGCCGCGCGACTTTCAACCGAGTGGGTCATTCATCCTTGAAGGCCGTCCGCACCTCGATATAACCGGACAGTTCAAGATGCTGGACGAGCCCGCAGAAAGCAGAGAAATGCGCTCGTACTTGCCGCAGAAGGGTGGAAGGCCAGCCGCGACTGACAAGGATTACAAACTATCTCAGGCCGTAGAACTGCGAGCCAAAGGAATTGGCCTACGAGATATTGCGAAGACTGTTGGAGTCTCGAAGTCAACGGTTGACCGATGGCTGGTTGATTACGATGTGTCCCAAAAGTGTCCCACGGTGGGACAGTTCCTGGACAGTACAGAACCGGACGGGGAGACACCCAGTTATCGGTGTTCTCCCCCGTCTGGAGTTTTGAAACTGTCCCATAATTCCAGGTACTAGGGGTTTTGGGACACGGGACAGTTAAGCCGAAGACGAGACGGAGGGCCTGATCTCAGAACGGTCACAACCCGAATGGCTGGACCTCAGGGCTCTGCGTCAATACGCTTGCGTGTCTGAGCGCACGCTCCGAACTTGGATTCACAGGCCGATCGACCCGCTGCCGGCTACGCAGGTCGGTAATAAGATTCTGATTCGAAGGACCGCATTTGACGGATGGATAGAAACTCACAAGGTGCAGTCAGTTGACATTGAGGGTATCGTGGAAGATCTGATCGCGGAAGTGAAAGGAACGGCCTAATGGGCGTAAAAATTCGCAAACGCGGCGGCAAGTGGTACGTCTTCGTGAACTACCATGGGCAACGCAAGGCGAAGTGTGTCGGCCCCAGTCGCCAAATTGCCGAGCAGGTGCGGCGCCAGCTAGAGGCGAAGCTCGCTCTCGGGGATCTTGGTTTTCTGGCCGACAAACCAACCATAACATTCGGTGAGTACGCTGAACGGTGGCTCAAGACCGATGCAAACAAGGTCGAAGGATTCTACCGTAAATTTCTACCGGGACTATCAGGGCCGTTATGTCCTGCCCGTATTTGGCGCAACGAAACTCGACGGGATTTCGCGCGAAGCCATCAAAGCGTTTATGGCGGACTTGAGCACGAGGGGGCTATCTCGCAATACGATTCGCTTGGCGGTTGCGTCCTTGCGAGTCGTGCTCAGCTCGGCTGTCGAGGATGGTTTGATAACCATGAATCCGGCGTTCCGACTCGGCAGATTCATGGAGAGTCAGAAGCGCGAGCATGAAGCGCAGGCGATGGAACCCGGCGAGGTGGAGCGGTTCCTCGCGGATGCGAAACAGAATGGTCCCTTTGAATACTACGTGCTGTTCTTGATCGCCTTGCGCGCCGGGCTGAGGCAGGGAGAGATCCTCGGCTTACGCTGGGGAGACTTCCAATTCGGCGAGAGCGCGTCAGACTCGAATCGTTACATCTTGGTGCAGCGCAGGTTCTATCGCGGACAATTCAGTACGCCGAAGGGCAACCGCAGCCGTCGCGTCGATATGTCTCGTGAGTTGCGTCAAGAGCTTCTTTCGCTGCGCGATACTCGGATGCTGGAGGCGTTCCAACTGGCCAAAATTTCGATTGCCGATGACCTAGTCTTCCCCGGCGAAGACGCGAACCCCATCAGCCCGCGGACCATCGGCGAGCGATACTTCCTTCCCACTCTCGAGCGTGCTGGCCTGAGGCGCGTTCGTTTCCACGACCTGCGGCATACCTTCGGGAGTCTGTTGATCGAGGCAGGCGCTCCTTTGCCATACGTTCGCGATCAGATGGGACACAGCTCTATTCAGATCACAGCGGACAAATATGTCCACCTGATTTCGGGACGGAACGTCGGCTTCATCGATCGCCTGGACACGCTCGCCACCGCGCAACAAAACGCAACCCAGGCGCAACCCAAGGTGGACGACGAGGAAGGTAGCGCAGACCAAAATCAGCCGCAAGTTGTTGAAGGAAAGGAATGGTGCGAAAGGGGGGAGTCGAACCCCCATGGGTTGCCCCGCCAGATCCTAAGTCTGGTGCGTCTGCCAGTTCCGCCACTTTCGCATAAGTCGAGCATCCGTAGAGACGCGGCTTGCCGCGTCTCGCACTCCAACACCGGGAGACGCGGCAAACCGCCGTTCGCAGATCAACCCGGTCATCGTCATTAGTTTAGATTCGAAGCCCCGCCGGTTGCAACGTCGCATACATAACGTCGCATAAATGACCCGGCGGGAGCCGGAAGACACGCTCCGATAGCCGCAACCAAAACCCCGCCCAAGCAGAGCTTGGACGGGGCACCCTCCAGATCTCAAACGATTAGGGCAGGCCGCCACACGCCTGATCCAGACCCAACTTAGTGAATGTAAGTCCCGGGCCCTCCGTTACCGTTTCCGCCGCCATTAATCTCCGTGAAGAGCAGCGCTTTGGGTATCTGCTGAATGTAGATAGACCAAGTCTTCCCTGCTGGCGGAGGAAAAGTCGCCGTGCTCAAATCGAACGTACAGCTTGTTACACCACTGTTGCAGTGGGCGCTCGGAAGGATGTTATTTTGCGAAAGAGTCAGATCGCCAGATCCAGAGCCATACCAGATCTTGAAATAGCTGATCGTGTTAGGCGATGCATAGGTTGAATCGGTTTTAGTCTGCGTCCAGGTCGCCACCGACCCGTTCATGGTGGGGGTCGCTATGCGCCAGCAATCGTCGACGCCGTTTTCAACATTCGAGCCTTCACCGAGATCGTTCCAGGTCGCAACCAGCAACCAGGGAAGCTGCGAAGTGCTGCTATATCCCGCAGTGCTGATCGCGGTCCCCAGGAACCCGAACAGTTGTCCGCATTGGCGGGCCATTAGGTTGTGGTTGTAATTGTTGTTGCTCCCGTCGAATCCAACATACATTCCACCCATCTGGATTGCGCCGCTTGACTGGAATGCGGCTCGAGCTTTCCCATAGTAATCGCTAATGTAATTGTAGGATGCGCAGGTCGACCCGCTCGAATTTGGCCACGCCCAGCAGTACTGGCTGTTGGGAGAGCTGTTGTTGTAGGGAGACGGTTGAGGCCAAATGTATGCGCCATCAATGTGTGCCTCCGTGAAGTTTCCAAACTGCTTTACGATCTTGTATGGCTTCGCATACCTGGACATATACGACTTCACGTTGGACCAGACCGTGGGCCAATCTACGGCTCCGGGGTTGTTACAGCTGGGGGTGGTATCTGGCCACGAGCATTCGGACAGGAATGTCAAAGACATGTGATTGCCGCTCACCGGGTCATTGGAGTAGTACGGCTGATTCCCCCAGTACCCATCGATGTAATCGTAAGCCGCTTCGAGTACCGCGGTTATGCAAGCGGTCGTGGCGGAGCTGTTCTCAGGGCATGCCGGGGCTGCCGCGTTATGCGCCGATGCCGCCATGCCTGAAGTAATCAGACCCTTGTCGATCATGATCATCAACTTCAATGGATAGTTTGTGCGGGAGGCAAGATCCGCAGCCTCTGCAATCACGGTATTGTTCAAGAATGTCTGGCTTGAACTGTTGCCGTACCAGTCGGGGCTGACGTCGGTGAATCCCCTGGAAATCATTGTTGTGTGCTGCAGTGCGACCGTAGCCGCAAGATTCTCGTTGTAGCCGGAACACGGGTGCGCAGCGGTTCCCGTATAACCGCCGCTTGGATAAACATGGCAAGGCAATGACCCGGTTTCCGGAGAAAACCACGGCTGATAAGCCGAAATAATACGCGTGGTTGCGCCGGAATACAGATAGTCCCTTTTGATGGTGTTAGGAGAGACATTGCCTGGAGTAGGAGTAAGGGCTTTGGTTTGAGCGTTTGTGTTGGCAGTAGCCGTGGTCAAATCTGGAACGAGGAAACAGCCGGGGGGAACGTTAACCGCGGAACAAGCCGAGGTATTGTTCCTGGTTTGCGCGGCCAGCGTGCTTGTAGTCTGCCCGTATGCGATCGCCGAACAACAGATGGATACCGCAATACTCATTGCAGTTGCAATACTCTTTACTGACATAACTACTCCTTCTTATTCGTAATGGTCCAGCCGGAATGTCGGTTTGGCTCCCAACAGCCCCACACGATAAGTGAGTTTCTGTGGTCGCATCCCGAAGCACCGATTAAAACTTCCTATGCGGCGGCAGGTCTGTTCAAAATTGCTCAGCTTGGAGGAAAACCAGAAAGAAGGTCGGGTGGGACACATCAAACGTTGAAATTTAATTTGTTATACGGCTAGTGTACTCTCGATGTAGTATGTCCCCGGTAAAGCCGCTTCCCTGATTAGACTTAGCTGGCATCGTGGCAGATCCGTTGCCACCCCTAGCGGAGGACAGTGTAATGGGCAAGAAACTGGCGATAACGATCTCCGGCGCTGTGTCGTTGGGAAGCTATGAGTCTGGCGTGGCCTTTGAACTGCTGGATGCGATTGCTCAACATAACCAGTGGGCTGATGCGAACAATCAGGCTAATCAACGCTTCGAGATAGACGTACTCACGGGTGCTTCGGCTGGCGGCATGACGGCCGCCATACTCGCGCAGCGTCTGCTCTTTGACGGCCTCTCCATGGGTCAGCCTTACAACAATCCTCTCTACAACGCATGGGTTTCGACTGTGGACATTGTGGGACTGCTGGCGCGAGACTCCACGGAGGACGTGACGCATTCTCTTCTATCTTCCAATTTCGTCGTCGGAATATCGGAAACCTATCTGCTGGGCCGGTACAAGAACCAGCCGCAACCGCCGCCAGTTCCACAACCGCATCCGTCACTGTCGTCAGACCGCAAGCTGCAGCTGGGGCTGGCTCTATCGAATCTCAACGGGGTCGATTATGACCGTTCCACACTCAGCGGAGGTAAGTTTACTTACACTCGGCATGAGGACCAGTTCGTGCGTGAGATTGACCAGACTTCGGATGATCGTCAGCAAGTATGGGACACCATACGCGCAGCAGCCGTGGCCTGCGGGGCATTTCCCGTGGCTTTTCGAGTGCAGGATCTGGTCAGAAATATAGTGGACTACAACACCAGCCGTTGGCTCGATCCAACTGCCTGGAATCATCAGGCCAGCACGACATTTACGTACACCGACGGCGGTGTTTTCCAAAACGAGCCTTTGGGAATGGCTAAGAATCTCGTGGAACAGGTTCCCGGAGGACGCCTGAACGCCGATCAGCGTGGTTATCTGTTTATTGCGCCCAAGCAAAAAAGCTCTGGCGCTGCGAAGAACTCGCCGGACCCGGACCCCACAGTGCCCTACTTTGACGCGGCAGTTGCCAATTACAAGCTATTGGCGTCTCGTCTGGCGGATTCGGTGATTGGGCAATCCGAGTTTCAGGACTGGTCCGTGGCTGAGGGCTACAATGATCAGCTAATTTTGCTTGATGAGCGGGCCGGCGAGTTGCAGAGGTTGTTTCTCAGCGGGACCCTGACTCCTGGCATAACCCTCCCAGTTTCCGATATCCTGCTCAAGTCCTTTTTTGCTGCGGGTAACCAGATGACACAAGCGTCTGTGTCCAATCTGAATGCGGCTCGTACTCAGTTGAGGCAGCAATACGCGCGGGAGTACGCGCAATTCAGCGGGCAGACAGCCCTGGCGGACGCCTGGCTCGACACCGTGCTGGTGCTGGAGCGCGCCGCAAGGCTGCACGAAAAAGAAGAGATGCTCATTTACGACTTTGTGGCTGAGCCTAAGCTATTGGCAAGCAGTGGATTGATGGCATTTGCCGGCTTCTTCGATGTTAGTTACCGCAAGCACGACTATGACTATGGGCGCAGTGTGGCTCAACTACAATTGTCTGAATACAAGAAACTGCCAAACAGTGTCTTTTCCAATCTGCATTGGACGCCGAAACCGATCGATCCCATCGATCAGAAGTTGAACGGCATTCAGATGGCGCAAGTGGATAAGGCAAAGCGCCAGAAGGTTTATGAGCAGATAAAAGAGGCAGCCAACAAGCTGCTGGAGGAATTGAATGTGAACGCGGCCATTCGTACGGCGTTGATGTGGTTTTACGTCCAAGGCCAAATTAAGAAAATGCTTGCTCTTTGAATCTGTCAAGGAGCCACATGTGTGAAGAAGGCTGGTGGGGCCACATCAGCATGGGGAACCTAACCCGGGCTGAACGTCAATCGAATCGATCTGGGGGTGCGCCCTTCTCGCGCTTTTCGAGAAGGGGCCGCCGCCGCTTTGCCAACACTCAAGAAATATTTTCCAAAAAAGGTACCTGTATGTGTCGATCTGCTGTCCCTCGTTCGACGTTAGAGTAGAGAGCTGAGGTTCGGCCGATCGAGACAGTCCGGAAACCCTGCTCCGAACCCAAGACTAGAGAAGACCAGAAGGAGAAAATTCCAATGCGATTCATGATGCTGATGATCCCCAAGGGATACGAGAAGGCCCAGCCAGGCGCCATGCCCGACGCCAAAGCCGTTGCCGCCATGATGAAGTACAACGAAGCTCTGCAGAAGGCCGGAGTGCTGCTGGCGCTCGATGGCCTCCACCCGCCCTCGATGGGCGCGCGCGTCACCTTCGCCGGCGGCAAGCCCAAGGTGACCGATGGACCCTTCACCGAGGCGAAGGAGGTGATCGGCGGATACTGGATGATTCAGGTCAAGTCGAAGGAAGAGGCGGTGGAGTGGGCATCGCGCTGCCCCGCTTCCGACAACGAAGTGATCGAGCTTCGCCAGGTGCAGGAAATGTCGGATTTCCCGGCCGATGTCCAGGAGGCCGCGGCTGGGTTTCCCGAGTTGCAGGAGCAGTCCAAGCGTAAGGTATCGTAGGTTATCGACCAAATAAAATATTGCCGTACTTGTCGATTTCACTGCTCCTCGTTCGACATATAAATGAAGGCTGGGTTCCGGCGGTCGAAACGGTTCGGAAAGCCCAGCCCACAACCAGAAATCAATAAGGAGATATGAAGATGAAATTCATGATGTTAGTCACACAGCACACCAAGAACCAGGGTCCTCCTCCCAAGGAATTGATGGACGCCATCGCAATAATCAGCGAAGAGGCAGTCAAGAACCACACGATGCTAGGCAACGGAGGCCTCGCACCGATTGAGCAGAGTACTCGCGTCCGGGTTTCGAAAGGACAGCTCACCGTGACCGATGGGCCATACACCGAGGCCAAAGAGGTTGTCGGCGGCTATGCACAATTTGAGTTGAAATCGAAGGAAGAGGCGATCGAAGGAGCGGTCCGCTTCATGGAGCTTCACCGCAAATACTGGCCGGAATGGGAGGGCGAGCTACAGATTCGCCAGATATTTGGGCCGGAGGACTTCGCGGCGCAGTGCCTCGATGAGCGGTCGGGGAGGAAGACCGCTTAGCTCGCAAACCTGAACTGTTTCACAAACTGACCAGAACTTGCGCACTCGGATCAAAGCATGATGTGATCAGTAGCAGTGGCTACCGACACACCTAATTCGATCAAAGGTTCGAGCGAGGGTTCGATCAACGGTGCAATCGACGCCGTCTGGAGGATCGAGTCGCCGAGGCTCATCGCCGGCCTCGCGCGAATTGTGCGCGATGTCGGCATCGCCGAGGACCTCGCGCAGGATGCTCTTGTGGCTGCGCTCGAACAGTGGCCGAAGTCGGGCGTCCCGGACAACGCGGGCGCCTGGCTCATGGCCGCGGCCAAGCATCGTGCCATCGATCACTTCCGCCGAAACACGCTTCTCGAGCGCAAGCACGAAGAACTCGGCCGCGAACTCGCAACCAGAGAGATGGTCGTGCCGGATTTCACTTCAGCTCTCGATGACGATGTCGGTGACGACCTGCTGCGGCTGGTTTTTGTTTCCTGTCATCCGGTGCTCTCGACCGAAGCGCGAGTTGCGCTCACGCTCCGCTTGTTAGGAGGTCTGACGACCGTTGAGATCGCGCGCGCGTTCCTCGTCCCGGAACCGACCATCGCTCAGCGCATTGTCCGAGCCAAACGCACTCTTACCGAAAAGCGCGTTCCTTTCGAGGTCCCCCGAGGTCCCGAGCTCACCGCCCGTTTGTCGTCAGTGCTTGAAGTCATCTATCTGATCTTCAATGAGGGCTATTCGGCAACCGCCGGTGACGACTGGATGCGGCCCGCACTGTGCGAAGATGCGCTGCGTCTAGGGCGAATCCTCGCCGAGCTCGCGCCGCGGGAGCCGGAGGTTCACGGCCTGGTCGCCCTGATGGAGATCCAGGCGTCTCGCTCAGGGGCGCGCGTGAGTGCATCGGGAGAGCCGATCCTGCTGTTGGATCAAAACCGCGCGCGCTGGGATCAGCTTCTAATAAGTCGTGGACTCGCGGCAATCGCCCGTGCAGAAAAACTCCGTGCCGGAAACGATGGTGGTCTAGAGGGACCGTATGCGCTGCAGGCGGCGATCGCCGCGTGTCACGCACGGGCGCGGACGCCCGAAGAGACAGACTGGGCACAAATCGTGGCGCTGTATGCGGAGCTCGCTCGGCTGGCGCCATCACCAGTAGTGGAGCTGAACCGAGCGGTGGCGCTCGCCATGGCCTTCGGTCCGGCTGCAGGCCTCGAACTCGTCGACGCGCTCACTTCCGAACCTTCCCTCGAAAGCTACCACCTCTTGCCGAGCGTGCGCGGCGATCTCCTCAAGAAACTCGGCCGCATGGACGAGGCGCGCGCAGAGTTCGAGCGCGCAGCGGCGCTTGCCCGCAACACTCGCGAACGAGAGCTGCTGATGGGGCGGGCAAGAGCGTGTGGTGGCGGACCGGGACTCTCCGACCCGCACTGACGCTAGCGAAGTTGATGGTCGGCCACGATCTCCAGGACGACTCCCGGCTAGCCACCCTTTATAATAGAAAGATTCGGTTGCACGTTTTGATCCGTCTGTAGTGCCAGGGGAAGATGTCCACAGATAGCATTGTTGTTCGCGGGGCCCGGGTTCATAACCTCAAGAACATTGATTTTGAGATCGAGCACAACACTCTGACCGTCGTCACCGGCGTTTCCGGTTCCGGCAAATCGTCGCTTGCATTCGACACGATTTACGCCGAAGGGCAGCGCCGTTACGTCGAGTCGTTATCGGCGTATGCGCGGCAGTTTCTGGAGCGGATTGAAAAGCCCGACGTCGACGTGATCGATGGGATCGCGCCCGCGGTTGCGATCAAGCAGAAGAACTCCACGCGCAATCCTCGATCTACCGTCGCTACCGCTACCGAGATTTTTGATTACCTGCGGCTGCTATTCGCCCGCGTCGGACGCACCTATTGCCTGCTCTGCGGGCAGGAAGTAAAAAAAGATACGGTGGACGAAGTTGTTGACCGTCTGCTGGCTTTGGGCGACGGCACTCGGCTGAATGTGTTCTTTCCGATTCAGACGCATGTGCCGGCTGCGGAAGAAAAGGGGCTTAAGAAGTCTCGCGCTAAGAAAAAGCCGGCCGAGTCCAATCTGCCCTCCGACGCGATTAAGGCGCGGCTCTTTGATCTGCGCAAGCGCGGCTTCAACCGGCTGTTTCAAAATGGCCAGGTCTTCGAGTTCTCGACTCCCGAATCGCTGCTCGACGTTAACTTTTCCGAACCTGTATTCGGTCTGGTGGATCGCCTCGTCGTCTCCGCCGATCAGCGCTCACGGATCGTCGATGCGGTCGAGATCGGCTATCGCGAAGCGGGCGAAGTGATTTTCGAAATCGCTCCTCGGGATGGCGATGGCGAAGCTCCTCATCCGCAGCAGCTGCGTTTCTCCCAGCGCTTCGAGTGCAAGAACGATGGCAGCCGCTACGAAGAACCGGAGCCGCGGCTATTTTCATTCAACAATCCTTATGGCGCCTGCCCGCGTTGCCAGGGCTTCGGCAACACCATCGATTTCGATCTCGACCTCGTCATCCCCGACAAAGGCAAGACTTTGAATGAAGGTGCGATCGAGCCTTGGACTAAGCCAAAATACAGGACGCTGTTCACCGAACTCAAGCGCTTCGCGCGCCAGGCCGGGATTCCGCTCGACGTGCCGTGGTACGAACTCGACACCGAGCAGCAGAAACTTGTCATTGATGGCAACTCCGATGGCGACGGCGGTTTCGGCGGCGTGCGCGGCTTCTTCAAGCATCTCGAGCGCAAGAAGTACAAACTGCACGTCCGCGTCTTTCTCAGCCGCTATCGCGGATACTCGCTTTGCTCCGCTTGCGGCGGGACTCGTCTCCGCGTAGAAGCGCGCCAGGTAAAGATCGACGGCAAAAATATCTGCCAGGTGTGCAGTATGACGGTCGAAGAGGCGGCCCGCTTCTTCGGTCAACTTAATCTCTCGACTCAACAGGCCGCGATTGCCGACAAGCTGCTAATCGAACTTCAAGAGCGCCTGCGTTTCCTCAACGAAGTCGGCCTCGAGTACCTGACGCTTGACCGTCTTGCGTCCACGCTTTCGGGAGGTGAAGCACAGCGCATTCAGCTGGCGACTTCACTTGGCTCGCGTCTGGTCGGCACGCTCTACGTGCTCGACGAACCCTCCATCGGTCTTCACAGCCGCGATACGCACCGGCTCATCAAGATTCTGCATGACCTGCGCGACCTGGGAAACACCATCCTCGTTGTCGAGCACGATCCCGACATCATGCGCGCCGCCGACCGCATTCTCGATCTCGGCCCGGGCGCCGGAGAAAATGGTGGAAAAGTCGTCGGCGCGGGCACATATAACGAGATCATCAAGATGCCGCACTCGCTCACCGGCCGTTACCTCGCCGACGAACTTCACATCCAGATTCCGCCGAAACGCCGCCAACCGGGGTTGCACAAACTCCGCATCACCGGCGCTCGCGCGCACAACCTGAAGCACATCGATCTTGAAATCCCGCTCGGCATGCTGGTGGCGATTACCGGCGTTTCCGGCTCGGGAAAATCCTCGTTGCTGCATGACGTCCTTTATCAGGCATTGGCCACGGCCAAGCGACAGACCAACGGCGCTGGGTCGGGCGCGGTTTTGTGGGACAGCGTCGAAGGCGACGAGTTTCTTGACGAGGTCGTTCTCGTCGATCAATCGCCCATCGGACGTACTCCGCGCTCGAATCCGGTCACGTATATCAAGGCTTTCGACATTATCCGGGAACTATTTGCCTCGCTGCCGGAAGCGAAGAAGCGCGGCTTCCCTGCCGGGCATTTTTCCTTTAATGTGCCCGGCGGACGTTGCGAAAACTGCCAGGGTGACGGCACCGTTACCGTCGAAATGCAGTTTCTTGCCGACGTGGAGCTGATCTGCGACGAATGCAAGGGCACGCGCTACAAGCCGCAAGTGCTCGAAATACACTACAAAGGCAAGAACATTCATGAAGTCCTGAACCTCACCATTCGCGAAGCCCTCAAATTCTTCGCCGAGGTTCCGCGGCTCACCGAAAAATTGCGCGTGCTCGACGAAGTCGGCCTCGGCTACCTGCGTCTCGGCCAGTCGGCGACCACGCTCTCCGGAGGCGAAGCCCAGCGCATGAAGCTGGCCGCGCATCTTCAGCCCGGAACTCGCCAGCTCGGCACCCGCCCGGCCAACCACCACGGCGAGGGCGGTGACGGGCCCAAACGCAAGCGCCGCATGCTTTATATTTTCGATGAGCCAACTACCGGCCTGCACTTCGACGATGTCAGTAAGCTGCTTTCTGCTTTCCGCCGTCTAATCGATGCAGGGGGTTCGATCGTCGTCATCGAGCACAATCTTGAAGTGATCAAGACCGCGGACTGGGTGATCGATCTCGGTCCGGAGGGCGGCGATCGTGGTGGGAATCTCGTCGGATTCGGGACGCCCGAAGCGATCGCGGAACTAAAAAGCTCTTACACTGGGCAGTACCTGAAGCGGGTTTTGAACGGGAACGGCGTACGCCATGGCGACCAGTAGGATACTTGTGGAGAGCCGGGCGCCCTCGCCCGGCGCCAGCGGCCCGCGCATGAATCACCGGTTCGCAAACGCAATCCTGCTCATTGCCCTGACCGCGGCCGCCGCTGCGCAAACGCACACCACCGTCCGCCATTACAAAGAACGCATCGACGACACTCCCCCAGAAATCGCGCAGGCCGAAGATGCCATCCAGAAAAACGATTTCACCGCCGCGGAAACGCTGCTGAAGAAGGCTATCGATAAAGATCCCAAGAACTATCAGGCATGGTTCGATCTCGGATTCGTTCTCAATCGCCTGGGCCGCGTTGAGGATTCGATCCATGCCTACAGGCAGTCGGTCGCCGCCAAGCCCGAGGTCTTCGAGACGAACCTGAACCTGGGATTGATGCTGGTCCGCTTCAATAGCCCCGAGGCCGAGCGTTATCTGCGCGCTGCCACTACGCTCAAACCCACGGCCCACCCAGAAGAAGGTCAAGCCCGCGCCTGGCTTTCACTCGCGCATCTGTTGGAAAATACCAAGCCGGAAGACGCACTCGCTGCCTACCGCAAAGCCTCCGAACTTACGCCGAACGATCCGGAACCTCATCTCTCCGCCGGCCTGTTGCACGAGCGGCAAAAGGAATTCTCCGACGCCGAAGCCGAATACAAACAAGTCCTGACACTCGATCCGAAGTCGACAGAAGCCGCGATCGGCCTGACCAACCTGTACATGAAGTCCGGCCGCCTCGGCGACGCCGAGCCCATGCTGCGCCGGCTCGCCACCGAGCGCCCCGATGACGCCGGCATTCATCTCCAACTGGGGCGCGTGCTCGCCGCGCAGAGCAAGAAAGACGACGCCATCACAGAAATCCAGACAGCGCTGAAACTCGCCCCTGCGGACTCCGACGCGCAGCGCGAGCTTGCTGACCTTTATACGAGTGCCGGAAAAAATGATCTCGCGGAAAACACATATCGCGCTCTGCTCACAGCCCAACCGAAGGACCCCGAATTACATCGTGGCCTGGGACAGGCCTTGCTGCGCCAGAAAAAGTTTCCGGAGGCTCAACAGGAATTTCTGACCGCTCTCCGATTGAAGCGCGATTCGCCCGATGTTTATGTGGATCTCGCCTTTGCCGCCAGCGAGAACAAGAACTACGAACTGACGATCCGTGCCCTCAATGGGCGCACCTTGTTAAATGCCGAACTGCCCGCGATCTGTTTTTTTCTTCGAGCCTCCGCTTATGACCATCTGCGTGACTACAAACTGGCCGCAGTCGATTATCATCACTTTCTGGAAGTTGCTAACGGGAAGTTTCCCGATCAGGAGTGGCAGGCTACCCACCGCCTGATCGCGATTGAGCCGAAGAAGCGTTGACGACTATGCGCCGGCTGACCATTTCGGTATTTTTCATCGTCTTTACGCTCGTCGTGTGCGCGGCCGCCAAGGACGAAACCGTAGACGAACTCAAAGCACGCTTCGAAAGCGCGCATCCCGAAGACCGCCCCGCACTCGGCATCCGGATCGCTCAGAATCAGCTTCGCAATGCTGACAAGCTCTACGGCGAGGGCAACGTCGACCAGGGCCGCGCCGCCGTCGAGGACATCGTTACCTACTCTGAGAAAGCTCGCGACGCTGCGACACAAACCAAGAAGCACCTCAAAAATATCGAGATCGATGCCCGAAAAATGGCGGAGAAGCTGCGTGACATCAAGCGCACTCTCGCCTTCGAGGACCAACCTCCGGTGGAGCAGGCCATCCGGCGCCTGGAAGACGTCCGCACCACCCTGCTCAAAGAAATGTTCGCCAAAGAAAACAAGAAGGAGAAGAAATGAAGGTGCGCGTCCACTGGCGCTGGCGCGCCGTGTTCGGCTTGGCACTGTTGCTCGCCCTGCCGCTCTTCTCGCCGCTTTCGGCCCAGCGCCGCCGCGATCCCCTCAATCCGCTGGAGATCGACCAGCTCCGCGACGCCATGCTCGATCCTGATGAACGCTTAAAGCTTTACGTGAAGTTCTCCCGCGATCGCATGACAAAACTTGAGCAAATGCGCAGCGATCCGAAGACGACCGACCGCGCCCGACAGACTCATGACATGCTGGAAGATTTTCTCGGCGTCTATGACGAACTCAACGACAATATCGATATGTACGTTGGCCGCAAAAACGATATCCGCAAGCCGCTGAAGCTTATTATCGAAGCCGACACAGAATTTCAGTCCAAGCTGCGCGCTCTCAAAAACGCCGCGAACACCAATACCGTTGAATTGAGCCAGTACGAATTTCTGCTGACCGACGCCCTCGACACCGTAGACTCCAGCGCCGACGATCACCGCAAGACCCTCGCCGAAGTTGGGGAATACATGAAGCGCAAGAAGAAGAACTAGAGCGACGCGGTCCAAGGCAAACTTCTTTACCACAGGGGGCACAGGGGAACACCGGGAATCCCCTGTGCTTCCCCGTGTTCCCCTGTGCCCCCTGTGGTTAGCTCTTAGCGATCTCCGGTAAGATAGCCCGTCATGCAACTCTGGTTTGCCCGCGGCAGCGAAGTCACCATCCGCGAACAGCTCGTGACGCAGGTCATTCTTGGCATCCTCAGCGACGACCTCGCGCCGGGGCAGCGCCTGCCGAGCACGCGGGAACTGGCGCGCCGCTTCCGTCTTCATCCCAATACCGTCAGTGCGGGATACCGTCAACTCGAACGGGAGCGGTGGGTTGAGTTTCGCCACGGCAGCGGCGTGTATGTACGGGAGCGTAAACCCGACTTGGCTCCCTCATCGGCGCTCGCGCTCGATCAGTTGATTGCCAAGCTTTTTCGCTCGGCGCGCGAACTCGGCGCTCCTCTTACTACCGTACGCTCCCGTTTGCGGCAATGGCTGGAACTGCAGCCGCCCGACCATTTCCTGTTGATCGAGCCGGAGGAAGAGCTCAGACGAATTGTGGTGACGGAGATCGGACAGGCGGTGAATTTTCCTGTCCAGAGTTGCAATCCGCACGACTGCCCGAAGACTCTGGACGGCGCCATTCCGCTCGTGCTTCCGAATCGCGCCGCCGTGCGGCAGGCGCTGCCAGAAGGCGTCGACATGCTCACGCTGCATTTTCGGTCAGTGCCAACTTCGCTTGCCGGGTGGCTTCCCGCTCCGTCCGGTACTTTGATCGGCATTGCCTCGAGATGGCCAGACTTCTTGAAACTGGCGCGCACCATGCTGAATGCCGCTGGCTTCCACCCGGACGCCCTGGTATTTCGCGACGCACGCAAAGCGAACTGGCAGCGCGGGCTCAAGCAGACAGCGGCCGTGATCTGCGATTCTGTTACGGCGACTGAAGTGCCGGCAGGATGTCGGGCAATTCCCTTCCCCTTGCTGTCCGAACCTTCAATCGCGGAACTTCGGCGCTACGTTGAATTCATCCGGAATCCGCTCAGCTCGTAACACTTTCGAAACTGTCACAACCCAATCTCCCCAAGCCCGCCCGATCAATCAGTATGTACTTGTTGAAACCTGAGGAGGTTCGGCATGAAGAAATTGATGACTTTCTGTTTGCTCTTAGCCTTGGCGCTGCCGATGGCCGCGGTCGGGGACGACCAAGTGATGTACGCCGGCGGCACGGCTCCGGTTTTGCGCGTGGGTGTTGTCGGACGGTTGGACACCACCTCCGAGCAGTCGCTCACCTTCAAATCTTCGGGCACAGAACTCCAAATTCCATACGCTGATATCCAGTCGTTCGAATATTCGAAAGAAGTAACTCGTCATCTGGGAGTCCTGCCCGCGATTGGTGTCGGGCTCGTCAAGATGCGCCGCCACCGACACTACTTCCGCATTTCTTATCGCGGCGCTGACAACGTGTCGCAGGTTGCCGTCTTCGAAGTTCCGAAACACATGCCGCGCACGCTTCGGGCTGTTCTCGAGGCTCGCGCCCCACAGGCCTGCAAGCCATGTGTTCTCCGCGCCGGTCGGAACTGAGCAGAGCAGAAGCATGTCCTTAGCCGAGTCCAGCCTAGCCCTTTCGTCAGTGTGGCACTCGCAAAAGTGTCACAAGCCTGCGACCTTTGCCGCTCGCTGGAGGTTACGATCCGCTCATGAAACATGTCAATCAAAACCGCCTTATGTTCTTGAGTTGTTACCTGCTCGTTTTTGCGCGCTTGAGCGGAGCGCAGAGCGGGCTTCTCACGGACACGAACCACCCCAGCGAGCCCAAGCCGGAAGTCATCACCATTCCCGCCGGCACGCATCTGCTCATGAAACTGATCAGTCCATTGCACACTACCTCCTCAACCCCTGGGTCAGGGGTCTATCTCGAAACGGCGTTTCCCGTCGTCGAGAACAATCACGTAGTGATCCCAGAACATACTCGAGTGATGGGAGTGGTGGCAGACGAGCGCAGGCCCGGCCGCGTCCAGGGACGCGCCCAGATGCGTCTCCGATTTACGCAGTTGATTCTCCCCGACAACCGCGAGCTTTCAGTAGTTGGAAGCCTGCAAAGCCTGCCCGGATCGAGCAGAAATCGGACGGTCAACAACGAAGGCACGATTGAGCCAGTGGACCAAATCGATGCCGACGTCTACACCGTGGCCAAGACAACCGGTGCAGGCGTTCTTGTCGGATCGATCCGACACGTCGGCATTGGCGTCGGCCAGGGTGCTCTGATTGGCGCCGGGCTTGGCTTAGCCAAAGTGTTGTTCACGCGCGGCGATGAAATTTCCCTGCCCGTCGGCACCAGGGTCGAGATGGTCCTGCAACGGCCGTTGACCGTGCAGCCGGCATCTAGTGCGAAGCCAAACGATTCCGCGGGCGCAAACCACAAGCCCACTATCTGGAAAGAACAAACTACCAATCAGCCGCAGGATGACTTTCCGTGCCTTCGTGACGGTGTGACCTTCCAGTGTGTCGCCCCATGAACCATCGCAACGCCACACCTGAAGTATGTTTTACTGACGGCTGATGGCTGACGGCTGATAGCTGCCCCTGCTACTCTTCCCTCAACGTGTCCCCAAAGCTCGCCGAAATCCTTTACGAAGCCTATCGCGAACTTCGTCCCCGCACGCCCGCGCCGCCTATGCACGTTCGTTTCTATGCTTTCGTCTCCATCAACAACACGATCCGCCTGCGCCAGGGAGAGCTCTACATTCGCCTCTCCGACCTGCTCGAAGGCGCTCCCGAACCCGTGCTGCACTCGATCGCCCACATCCTGCTCGCCAAGCTTTATCGTCAGCCGGTCAATCGTGCCCACAGCGCGCGTTATCGGCGCTATATCGCCGGCCACGACGTTGCCGCCAAAGCGCGGCTCGTCCGCCAGATGCGCGGACGCAAACACATTCGCTCGGCCCGCGGCCATCACTACCATCTGGAAGAAATTTTCGACGATCTCAACCGCCGCTTTTTCCACGGACTCATGGGACGCCCGCAACTCACCTGGAGCCAGAACCACGCCCGCTGCAGCCTCGGCCACTATGACCCGGCACACAACGCCATCGTCATCAGCCGCGTCTTCGATCATCTACGCGTGCCGCGCTACGCGGTTGAATACATTCTGTTTCACGAGATGCTGCACTTGAAGCACCCGGTTCGACTTCGGGGGAGCAGGAGATGCGTGCATTCGCGGGAATTTCTGGAGGAAGAAAAACAGTTCCCTGAACTCGCACAGGCTAAGAGGTTCTTGAGGATCATTTGAAAGGAAAGGAACTCTGCTTTTCACTGAGTGTAATAGAGATGTTACGCCAACCATCGCGATCAGCAAGTCTGTGGCGCTAGGGGTGATACTCCTCGATGTATTTCGGCTTTCCGATAAGTTCCAGCTTCGCTGAACTGCCATGTACGCGAACAATGTCACCCCAGCACTCCAGCTTGAGGTCGATTTCACCTTGCACATCCAGTGGGATAGGAATCAAGTTGTCGGAAATTGTGCCATTGATCGCGAGCGATCCGTCAGAGAGATAATGTGCATAACCCCCGTATGCTTCGCGGCTCTCTTGAGAAAACTTGCCCTCAATTCGGGCGTTTCCGATACGAATCACAGCTTCTTGAGTCCAACCCGTTCCAGCGTCAATCGCGGGGCGTCCTTCAGACGAGTGAATGTAGACCTCAGGAAAGCACAGCACGGCAATGCCGCCCTCTAAGGTAATTCGATCTAGCGCGGAGTCGTGAATCTCGATGACTTGGTTTTGCACGGCACGATTATCTCAAAAGGACAACTGTCGGTATCAAGCGATTTCGCTCAGATACCTAAAATGATGCGGTAATAGGCTTCACGCTGATTCAGTCGGCGGGTTCCACTCCCTGCCCGTGGGTTTCGACGTTGCGGAAAAAAGAAAAACCCGAACCGCGCGGGTCCGGGTCTCGGGAACTGCATAACCTGTCCAGTTACAACAACATTATCGCCAGCCACGCACTTGAAGTCAATGTTACCGAAGGGGACTCCCTGTCCTGAGTCCCCAGATCAGTCCCCCTACCAAACTGAGAGACTGTGGACCCGACGGGATTCGAACCCGCACTTTGTAACTGGACAGGTTAATGTGCTCCCATTACACCACGGGCCCTGCGTTCAGTTTCGTGGCTCTTAGCGTTTGAGGGCAAGTGCATGCATCACACGAGAATTGTGACAAATACGTGGTGTTCCCGCGAATCTCCGTTCAATCCCCCAATTCCCCGTGTGATGCAAATCACAACCACCGGTGACTCTGTGCGTTGACCCCGCCCGCCCTCACCCCTTATTCTATCCATATTGAAATTGAAATTCATTTTCAATTAGAAATCCCCGAAAACGAGGTCGTCTTTTAGATGCTCCAGGCATTCATTATCACGCTCCGCGAAGGCGTCGAAGCCGCTCTCATCGTCGGCATCACCCTGGCCTATCTTGCCAAGATCGGCCGCAACGATCTGCGCAAGTCGGTCTACGCCGCCCTCGGCGCTGCTTTTGCTGGATCGATCGCCGTCGCCGTCGTGCTCTCCCGCCTCAACTGGAACCAGGACATCTTCGAAGGCTGGGTGATGCTGGTCGCTGCCGTCTTCGTTGTCACCATGATCGTGTTCATGATGAAGACCGGCCGCAAGCTCAAAGGAGAAATCGAAAGCAAGGTCGGCTTGTTCGCCCGGGGCGATGCATGGAGTGGCGATAAATCGATCGGCCTCTTCCTCTTCGTCTTCCTTATGGTGCTGCGCGAGGGCGTCGAAACCGTTCTGATCCTTTCCGCCGTAAACCTGAACTCGAACGAACTGATGAGCTTCATCGGCACCATCCTGGGCGTGGTCGTCGCCGTCCTGTTCGGCGTGATGTTCGTGAAGGGCAGCGTCAAAATCAATCTGCAGAAATTCTTTCGGGTCACCACCGCGATTCTTTTCCTGGTGGCCGCGCAGCTTCTGATCTCCGGCCTGCACGAGCTTTCTGAGAACGGGGTGCTTCCCTCTTCTCGTCAGGAAATGGCGATCATCGGTCCCATCGTCCGCAACGAACTTTTCTTCTTCATCACCATCCTGGTGCTGGCGGCGCTGATGGTGCTGTTTGAAATGAAGAGCCGCCAGCCTGTCGAACTGCCGCCCGCCGGCGCCGCCCGCCGCAAAGCGCTCTGGACGGTCCGGCGCGAGCGTCTCTGGATGGCCTCGGTTTACACCTGCTCGTTCCTCTTCATCGTGATGGTCACCGCCAGCTTCATCTATGAGAAGAGCGCCAGCGCGCTATCGCCCGCCATTGAGGTTACCTTCGTCGATGGCAGAGTCTCCATCCCGCTGAAACAGATTTATGACGGCGAACTGCACCGCTACGAGACCAAAGAGGGCGGTGCCGAAGTCCGTTTCTGGCTTTACCAGAAGCCTGACGGAAAAATCGCGACCCTCCTCGACGCCTGCCAAATCTGCGGCGGCGTCGGCTTCTATAAAGGATCCCACGGAGTGATCTGCAAAAACTGCGCCGCCCCCATTAATCCGCAATCGGTAGGCATGGCCGGCGGCTGCAATCCGATTCCGCTGAAGGCCGAGGTCACCGCCGACGCGGTCATCATCTCCGAAACCGACATCGCAGCCGGCAGACGCTACTTCGAGCAGAAATAAATAAGAATGTTTCCCCGCATCGTCTACGAATCGTTTCGCCACCAGGCGCGCCGCAAGCTGCTCGCGGGCATCGCGATCACGCTGGGCGTAGCAGTCGCCACCGCCATGATCGCCGTAGCGACCGACATCGGCGACAAAATCAACCGCGAGTTGCGCAGCTACGGCGCTAATCTGATCGTCACTCCGCAGGAAGACACACTCGACGTGGAAGTCGGTGGCGTCAACCTGAAGCCCCCGAGCGACGGCGCGTTCCTCAGCGAAGCCGACCTCCCGAAAATTCGCGGCACCTTCTGGCACAATAACATTGTCGGCTTCTCGCCCATGCTGCCCGTCACCGTAAGACTCGGCAGCGGCGGCGGGACGAAAGATGTCACGCTCGTCGGCACCTACTTCAATAAGCCGCTCCACTTCGGCAAACAAGACTTCACCACCGGCGTACGGATCACGCATCCATGGTGGAAAGTCTCGTGTGGGGACGGGCGACTCGCCCGTCCACGGCGAGTCGAAGACTCGCCACCAGCTTGCGGCTGGCCGAATGACGAATCTCAAGACATCCTCATAGGCGAGCGCCTGGCGCCAACACTAGCCAAGAAGCCCGGCGACACACTCGATGTCGCCGGCCGCCAACTCACCATCTTCGGCATCCTCTCTACCGGTGCCGTCGAAGATGACCAGATCGTCGCGCCCCTAACGCTCGCGCAGCAGATTCTCGGAAAGCCCGGCGCCGTCCGCCGCGTCTACGTCAGCGCTCTGACCAAGCCCCAGGATGCCTTCGCCACCCAAGATCCAAATACGATGACTCCCGACGTCCGCGACCGCTGGTACTGCTCGCCTTACGTGCAGTCGATTGCCTACCAGTTACAGGAAGTCATCCCGCATTCGCACGCTGAGCAGATCCGCCAGGTCGCGCAAAACGAAGGCACGGTGCTCTCGCGCATCAAGGGACTCATGCTGCTGGTCACGCTTGCCGCCCTTTTCGCATCCGCGCTCGCAGTTTCGGCCGCGATGGCCACGGCCATCTTTGAGCGCCGCGTCGAAGTCGGTCTGATGAGAGCCCTCGGCGCGGGAAATCTTGCCGTCTCCGCGATCTTCTTTGCGGAGGCGCTGCTGCTCGCGCTCGTTGGCGGCATTGCCGGATTCTCCGCCGGAGCCCTGCTCGCCCGCCAGATCGGCCTCTCTATCTTCAATTCGCAGATTTCTGTCGAGCCCGTGCTGTTCCCCGTCATCCTCGCGATCGCCGTCTTCGTAACCTTTGCCGGGAGCGCCGCCGCCATCCGCCGCGCTGTAAAGTTCGATCCGGTTTTCGCGCTGCGAGGTGAAGGATGAGCGCCACCGGCACGCTCCACACGCCGAAGCAGGTCGCCGATCGCCGTGCGCAGGTGCCGCACGCTTCCATGTTTACGCGCATGCTTCTCCGCGCCGCCGTCCTCCGTCGCAGACGCGCCGCCGCCGCGCTCCTCGCCATGGTCGTTGCCGCCGCCGTCGCCACCGCGATGATGAATCTCTACGTCGATGTGCAGGCCAAGCTCCGAACCGAGTTCCGAAATTACGGCGCCAACGTAGTCATCGTCGGAAAGGACGGGCAGTCTCTCCCCGCCGACGCACCGACTAGAGTCGAATCCGCAATCGGCCCCGGCGGAAAAGCGCTGGCGGTTCCTTTTTCCTACGCTGTCGCTCGCACCAAAGACGGGCAATCCGTCGTCGTGGTCGGTACCAACTTCGCCCGGGCCCGCCAACTGAACCACTGGTGGAAGGTGAGCCATTGGCCCGACGAGCCAAACCAAGCCCTCATCGGCATGCGCGCCGCGAATGTAGTCAGCCCCAATCGCCAGCCCTTCGAACTCACTTTCCAGGGTAAGCCGATCGAACTTACTCCCGCCGGCATGTTGCAGACCGGAGCCGGCGAAGACAGCCGCATCTATCTCGATCAATCCGAATTTCACAACTGGACCGGCGTCACGCCTTCCACCATCGAAGTCGCCGTCAACGGAACCGCCGCGGAAGTTGAGAGCTTCATGCGCCAACTCGCGCAGCTTCTGCCCAGCGCCGACATCCGCCCCGTCCGCCAGATCATGGAAGGCGA
>Ga0193751_1000334_pt1 | contig 38635 bp, 31 predicted proteins | sample L1c2metaG_FD_143050 | JGI IMG/M metagenome (GOLD analysis project Ga0193751, IMG submission 143050) | Soil microbial communities from a riparian zone of the East river system, Colorado, United States - L1c2 | ecosystem: Environmental > Terrestrial > Soil > Riparian zone | place: USA: East River...
GAACCCCACAGGCAAATCATCGTGGCCGACCGCGAGTCCGAGGCGGACGCTCCCTTGTGTTTGCAGCACTCGGGCGGTCTCCTCGGCGCCCAGCACAAAGACCGCGCTGTTTGGAAGCGGCCGAAAGCGCGGCGGCTCGACCGCGCCCGCGCTCGACTCCTCGCCGATCAACTCCACCTGGACGCGGCCGTGGAAGTTTGGCATGAAGATCCCGCCTCGAACTGCAGTGATCACCATGGGCGCACTATCAGCGCGGAGGCCATCGGGCTCGGAGAACGGGCCCTTGACGACAATCCCCACATACGCGCGGCCATCTCCGTCCGGCGGCAGCGGGCACTTGATCCGCACGAGCGACTGCGCCGGCATGGAAGCGATTTGGTCACGAGGCAATAGAACCGTTATGGTGCTGTCCTCGCTCGTCGGTGAGTCGAACATGGTGCGTCCATTGGAGCCACGGTAGATAGCGCCTTCCTGGTATGGAGTGCCCTGTTCTTCAATGTCGTCCTGCAGGCGCTCCATCGCCTCGTGCGGGAATGGCTGGACGAGCGCGGCGTTCGAACCCTCGGGCTGATAGCGCGGGCGGCGCCTACCGTTTCGGGCGGGATTGCCGTCGCCCCGAGGTTCTCCTTGCGCTGCGTCGGTGCCGTCGGGGCCGTCTGCGTTCACGGTTTCACCTCACGTTGGAAGATAGCGGGTCTGCCGTTCGGCGAGGTGCCGGAGCGGCTGCCCGGCTGAGGCATAGGCGGAGTGAACCGCCGCCTGGAATCCGTCCGCGCCAAAATTGGCCCGGCAGAGCTGGTCGGCCAGGTCAATCAACATCGGGAAACCGCGGTGCTCCTGAAGCGTGCTATCGGCCATTGCGATCATGGCAGCCTCGGGGGCATGGTCGGCGTGGGCGTAGAAGATGTGGGCCGGCGCTATTGCGGATGCGCGATAGACGCCGGCGACCACGAGTGGCCCGACCTCCCGAACAAATCGTGCGGCGAGGTCATGATAGGCGCCGGTGACGTGGTGCCCGCTGGTGACGACCTGATTCCAGGCGTCCTCCATGGTGTCGACGATGGCAAACTCGAGCGGGTGCAAGGCCTGGCCGATAGTCAGCAAGCGTAGGTCGGACGGTGAGCTGGGCACGAAGACAAACTTCCGGTGCGCCTCAATGAGGCGGCGAAGCAGGTCGAGGGCAGCGCGAAGGAAGTCCATCGAGCCGGAGCCTGTGAGCAGCTCGTAGGGGGCCGGCTGCCCGTGCCCCATTCGCCAGGGGGCGCGCGCGTGCGTCGTCAAGATGAGGCGCTCAGCGTACGTCATCAGTCCGCGCTGGCTGAGCTCGCTCAGCAGGTCGCGCTCGCTGTCCCGCTCGAAGGCGCCGCGACGGGCACGGGCATCGAGCAGGTCCAGGGCTTGGCCGGCCAGGTCAGTCTCAGTCAGCCGGAGGTCGCGACGGAAGAGGCGTTGCGACCAGGTCCCACGGTCGCCCTGATACGAGACGAGGGCGACTCCGAGCTGCGAAATCGTTACCGGCAGGGTTTCATGCGCCTGCCGCGTGCCATCGCAGGCTTCAACGCCTCCGGTGAACAACAGCCCACGGTGCACGCGCTCCAATTCGGCACGAGTGACGTGATAGACGCCCGCGCCCTTGGGCGCGCCCGGCCGCCTGCGCAGCTCCGGCCATACCAGCCGCCGCACACGCGGTTGTATCTGCTCCTCAAGCCGCACCGCTTCGGCGACCTCCTGTTCGAGTCGCTCGTAGAGAGGGGCCAGGCTGGTGCTGGTCGTCCAGCTTGCCGGATCGAGGATGCGCGCCAGCGGCTCGCCGAAGGCGCGGTCGATGGCGGCGGCATCGAGGGCCCGGCCCACGATGCCGGCGGGCGCACTGGGAACCAGGCTCTCATCCGCCACCGGGTAGGCTCCTCCGGCCCTCACCCCGGCCCTCTCCCAACCCTGGGAGAGGGTGATGGAGGCCGAGCCACTCGGCGGTATCCGGACCGCTCGACCGCAGGCGCAGAAGCCGGCGGGCGTAGGGCGCCGCGATACGACGGGGCAGACCGAATTGCCGGCGCAGGAGCGTCTCGACGCTGCCCACGCGAGTGGCGAAAGGCGCGCCGGCCGTGACCGCGGGTAGCATGGCCAGGACCACGGCTTCCGGCGCCAGAAGCTCCAGCGCAAGCTCGTCGGCTGCGCACTCGGCTCCGGCGACCGCACCGCAGGTCAGCCCATCGCCGTCGCGCTCCATCAGGTGGATGTGCGGCTGGAGTGCGAATCCGTTGAGGACGGCGAGCACCCGCTCCTGCTGGCTGGGCGCACGGCTGCCGTCCAGCAGGGGCAGAGCCGTGGGTCCCAGTGTGGCCCCGACCTGCTGGCGCGGACGGTCGTAATCGAGAAGAAAGTGTCCCGCCTCATGCGCGAGACTTAAGCGCTGCTCCTCAGGAGGGTCCGAGCCATCGATCAGAACGAACCCCCGGCCCTCACGAGCGATGAGACAGGCGTGCAGCCGGCGTTGGGGGCCCACCGAACCCTCGAGGACGTGTTGTTCCAGCCAGCGCTGAACGTCATCGGCCCATAGAGCCGGAAGGACCACCCGAGCGATAGGCAGGGCCCAGATGTACAGACCCTCCAGGTTGCGGGGGAAGGCCTCGATCTCCCCAACGCGCTCCCAGAGCTGTTCACAGAGCTGGACAACTGCCACACGTGTCATCGGGTAGACCTAACCCCCGGCCCCTTCCCCACGAGGGAAGGGGTGACCGACTTCACTCCCTACCCCTCTCCGCGCCTGAGAGGGGAGACCGTGGCTCATCGGCCCCGTCCGGGTCCGCATCGCGGGCCGCCAGCAGCGCGGTACCGGAGTCTCGAGCGCCCCGTAGTGCCAAAGCGGCATCTACCTCCCGCAGGAGTGCGCCGAGACGTAGTGGCTGTGCGCGGGCGTACGCGGCGATCTGCTCGACATCCTGGCGAAAGCTGGGAGACGCCGGGTCCGGCCGGCGACAGAGCGCCAGGCGGCTCAATCTGGAGACCGGGCAGAAAAGATGGTGAGCGAGTGCCCGATCGTCCAGTCGGTGCTCGGATTGATACGCCGCCAGCGCCGAGCCAAGGAAGAAGGGGTTGTGGGTCGCACGCAGTGCCGCGGACCGCAAGAGCGCCTCTCTATACGCCTGTGCCATCATCTGCTCCATCGCCTATCTGTAGCCGCGCGCGCAGGCGCCGCAGCCGCACCTTGATCCGGTCCTTGTGACGTTTGACGATGTTTCGCTGCTCGCCCGGGGGACGGGTCATAATGCCCAGCTCTCCTGAGTAGACCGCCGTCCTCCGCTCACCGTCGAGCATTAGCTGGAGGAGCCGGCGGTCGCCCGGATCCGGTAACTCTTGCCCGATCAACTGGAGGGCCGCTGCGCGATCCAGGCCGGCGGGAAGGCCGGCGCCGAGCCGGTCGAGCGCCTCCTCCTCTACTGAGGTATTCCGGTCGACCAGCGACAGTTCGACAGCCGGTGGGCCACCGTCAATTGACACTGCACGCAAGCTGTGCCGTCTATCCCTCGCGAGCTCATTCTTGAGGTCGCCCACGGCCGAGCGGTAGAGATAGCCCTCGAGGGAGCTGCGCCCCGGGTCATACTGCTGCGGCCGCATGATGTAGCTAAAGACAGCGTCGATGACCGCCTGCTCGACGAGCTGGGGGTCGCGGATGTCCCGACGCGATCGCAGCAGTCGATTCGTAAGCGGTTCGAGGAACCGTTCGGCAGCCTCGGCGGAAGCGGTCGGCTCGCCGGATGACAGTCGATCGTGCAGGGCAAATTCGTCTCCGCTTGCTCCCTTTGCCGGTTCGTTCATGCAAGAACAATTCTGTGGCGCTCTGACACGGCTCGCAGCCTATCATAAGATATCGCGAGCAAGTGTCGCACTTCTCCGCCGCCGTCGGAATAACCGGCGGAGGGGACGTATCGTGTGAGGCGACGCCGCCGGGCGCGAGCGTTAGTCCCTGGGCTGACGTTGGAGCGGATGCCGTGGAGTTGAACGCCCAGCTCCTGCGAATCGAATGCCGGACGACGGCCTCGTTGGCTTTGCCGGAGTTCACCGGGTCGGCGCTGAGAGGCGCGATCCTGGGAACGCTGCGGGGACTGTTCTGCCCCGAGCGAGGCAGAGCTGATTGCGCGCCTTGTCCGTTCACAGGCGTTTGCCCGATCAGCCGGCTGATCGCAACGGTAGATGAGACGGCGAGCCGTGGGGAGGAGGCGCCACGCCCGTACGTGCTCCGGCCCGTGGTGGCAGCGGCCCGGATGCTGGATTCGGGCGATCCATTCAGCTTCGGCCTGACGCTGATCGGCAGTGCCGAGATGGCATTCCCATATCTCCTTCAGGGTCTGCAGGCGATGGGCGAGGCCGGGTTCGGTCTGCGGCAGCGCGCTGCGGGAACCTTCGAAGTCGAGCGCGTGCTGGCGCAGAACCCCTTCATCGCGGCGGAGCAGACGGTCTACGAGCGCGGCCGGGCGACCGTGTATGCGCCGGGCCTCCCCGTGAGCCAAGCGCAGATCAGCGCCTACGCATCACTCCTATCGGCCTCCAGCCTGCGGGTGGAGCTGCGATCGCCGCTGCGGCTGGTGGTGAATGGGTCACTGGCGCGGAGGTTGACGATGGCGGTGCTGACGCGCCGGCTCTTGCGGCGTTTAACAGACCTCTGCAGGCATTTTGGCGGCGGCCCGCTCGAGGCGAACTTCGAGAGCCTGCTGGCTATCGCGGAGCGGGTTGAGGTCGTGGAGGACGACACCAAATGGCTGGACCTGGAGAGTTTCAGCGGGCGCAGCAAGCGGAGGACGCCGATCGGCGGGCTTGTTGGGGGCGTGAATTTCAGCGGGGAGCTGGCGCCACTGCTTCCGTACCTCGCCTGGCTACCGGTCATCGGCCTGGGTAAGGACGTAACGAAGGGGAATGGATGGATCGAGCTGGTGACGCGGTGATCTAACGACGACCTATCCCCCGGCCCCTTCCTCGCGGGGGAAGGGGAGAGCGGCCCTCAACCCCGGCCCTTCTCCCAACAGTGGGAGAAGGGAGAAGCCCTCAACCCCGGCCCTTCTCCCAAGAGTGGGAGAAGGGAGAGCGGCCCTCAACCCCGGCCCTTCTCCCAATCCTGGGAGAAGGGAGAGCGGCCGTCAACCCCGGCCCTTCTCCCAGTCCTGGGAGAAGGGAGAAGCCCTCAACCCCGGCCCTTCTCCCAATCCTGGGAGAAGGGAGAAGCCCTCAACCCGGCCCTTCTCCCAATCCTGGGAGAAGGAGAAGCCCTCAACCCCGGCCCTTCTCCCAATCCTGGGAGAGAGAAGCCCTCAACCCCGGCCCTTCTCCCAATCCTGGGGGAGAAGGGAGATAGAGAGGAGAGACAAGTTGGAAGATTTAGGCGGGACGGCAACGCATCTGATCGTTGAGCAGTATGGGGCCTTCATCGCGCGGCGAAGTGAGCGGCTGCGCGTGAGCGTCAAGGGCGAGGTGGTCGCAGAGCGACCGCTGCATGGGCTAGAGCAAGTGGTGATCTCGTCGGCGGGCGTGAGCCTTTCGAGCGATGCGATCCGCGCCTGCGCTGAGGAAGGAATTCAGATCCAGTTTCTGTCGCGGACCGGCTCGCCCTACGCGCGGCTGACGGCGCCGGGGCTCGTGGGCACCGTGCGGACACGCCGAGAGCAGCTCCTGGCCTTCGAGGACGAGCGCGGTGCGTCGCTGTGCCGCGCGATCGCTGCGGGAAAGGCGCTCAACCAGGCGACGATGCTGCGTTACCTCGCCAAGAACCGCCGCGAGACCACACCGGAGGCTTTTGAGCTCGCGCGCGAGGCGGCGCTGTTCATCCAGGAAGACGCGCGGCGCATCCAGGAGGTTGAGGGCGCGACGGCCGACGCTGTGAGGCAGGAGGTGTTGACGCTGGAGGCCCGGGCGGCTCGACGTTACTGGGAGGCGGCCCGGGCGCTGCTATTGCCGGAGCTGGGTTGGGAGCGTCGCGAGACGCGTGGCGCGACAGATGTGGTGAACGTCTGTCTGAACTACGGCTACGGGATCCTCTATGGCGAAATGGAGCGGGGCTGCATTCTCGCGGGACTGGACCCCTACGCCGGCTTCCTGCACGTCGATCGGGCGGGGAAACCGAGTCTGTCGCTCGACCTGATCGAGGAGTTCCGGCAGGCGGTTGTGGACCGTACCGTGTTTGGCCTGCTGAACCGCGGCGTCGAGCCGGACATCGACAATGGCAGGCTGAGCGAGCCGGCGCGGCGCCAGTTGGCGGAGAAGGTGCTGGAGCGGCTCGACGGCCGCGAGCCGTACGAGGGCAGGCAGCACACGCTGCGGACGATCATCCAGCTTCAGGCGCGGGCGCTGGCAGCGTATGTCCGGCGGGAGCGGCCGGTGTATGTGCCGTTCAAGGCGCGATGGTGAGACGACCTATCCCCCGGCCCCTTCCCCGCGAGGGAAGGGGAGTTCGGCCCTCAACCCCGGCCCTTCTCCCAAGACTGGGAGAAGGGAGATAGAGAGGAGCGGGGGCCGCATCACCTGCGAGTGGGGCGGAGGTAGTCGACGAAATAGGCGGGGATGCCGTCCGGGTAGTGGCGGGCGTAGCCGGCCAGCGCCAGCGCAATGGCCATGAACTCATTGCCGCGAAAGGAGGGCGGCACAAGAAGGACCCCAGCGTGCGGAAGCGCCTGTTGTTGAAACTCGATGCTGAGCGGGCGAAAGTCACGTGCATTGCGGCTCACGAGGCAGTGACCGCGCTGAGCCGCAAACAGTAACTGCGCCGCGTCGTCGAGAGAACGACGGTTCAACTCGTGGGCGCTTTCGAGGTCGAGGCCTAAGGAACGTGCCGCAACCGCGATGTCCTGCGACAGATCCTCATCGAGGAAATACCGGATCACCGGTGATAGGGGTCGTTACGACGCTCGTGCTTGAGCTCCCGGAAGGCTTGCGCCTCCTCTTCGAGGCGGGCATCGACCTCTTCGCGATACTCGCGGTAGTAGTGAAGTGCGGCCTTGAGCTGGTCCTCGGTCAGGAAGTCAAACGCTTGTTTCAGCCGCTCCCAGTCGCCATCAACGCCCTTGTAGACACCAATGACCTCGAAGACCTCGATGCCGGTTCCTGCGATGCGCGGCACGCGCTCGAAGCTGCCCCAGGCAAAAACAATGCCAGGGACGCGGCGCATCTTGTCGACTTCGGCGACCAAGTCGTAGTTCAGGGGGAACGCCATGCCTGGCGGCTGAAGCACAGCCAGCTCCTCATCACCGGTGACGATCCGCACCGGCTTCCCGGTCGTCTTCACCTCCCGAGCAAGCTGCTCGAGACCAGGCAGTTCGCTGGATTTGAACGTTTTCATTTCTTCCGGCATTGACAAGCCTCCAGGCAGGGCACGGACTCCAACCGCCCGCGGCGGGGAGCCGCCGCTCGCACAGGCGATTCCAACGGCGGTGTAGCGCCACACGGACAGACCAATGCTTGGCCGATTCTAGCCCTTCTGAATTCGGTGCTGGGGAGCCGGCGTGCTCACAGCCGATAGATCCGGCTCGACGTCTACCGTGGCGAGAATCGGCTCGCCCTCGTCCTCTGGGATATCCTCACCGTCGGCGGCCATCCCCTCGATGTGGAGCGCGATCGCCTCCCTGGCCATGGCCAGCGCATCCTCGACCGTGGCTCCAAAGGTTAGGCAGCCCGGCAAAGACGGCACCAGCACCATGTAGCTTCCGTCATCCGGCACTAAAACGACATGATACGTCTTCATGGTTGGTCCCCTACAGCAAACCCCTCAGTTCATCATCCGACATGCCGGCCTGGTTGAGGATAGTGCGAAGCGTCTTCGCCGGTATGGATGCGTGAGCTGGGCATGAGTTCCGCTCTGCCGCTTCCGTATCCAGCCCGCCCGCTGCAGCGCGCGCAAGAGGGCCGGGCCGGTGATCCTGGGCAGGTGTTCTGCCACGGTCCCTCCACTCCTTCGTAGCGCACTCCGACCCTGGGCAGGCAAGCTGCGTTTCTCCGATCCTATCGCCGCGCCCGGTGCCGCGTCAGCCATTTGGCGAACATGCGTGCTAGCATGATGGCGGCCGCAAGACCGTCGACGTCGCGGCCGGCCTCCGGCCGCCGAAGCCGGCGGACCAGGGTCCTCCCCTTGCCCACGCGTTATCCGCCAAGCGTGTCGCACTTCTGTGGAGCATGCGGAACTAGAGACAGGGGGATCGGAGAAGTTGGAGCGAGTTATGGAGAAGGACACCGACGCACCAGCGGGCCTTCGCTGGACTGGCCATCCGCTGGTGGACCACGGGATCGCCGCGCTGACGGCTTTCGCTGGGAGGCGCAGTCCAGAGGTTCTGACCTGGGAGGATTTGGATAGGTTCGTGGATTTCGCCCAACGCCATTATCTGTCCTCTGATATGAGCAAGACGCTGGGCACCCTCTTCACAATCAATAGCTTCCTGAACCCGAGTTTCAAGAGCGATGAGCGGAAGAGGGAGCGTATCGGGGAGGCGGTGGGCGCCTTCCGACGGGAGGGAGATGCGAGCCTTGGCCCCTGCACCTTCTGTGGCCGACCCAGCGTGCGCGTCCTACACCGGGATGACGTCCCGATGCTGCTTGGGAGGAGCATTGTCAACTTCTATCCGGGAGGACGCCCCGGATTGCCTACTTGTGGACTTTGCCAGACGTCGCTCCACGGCCTTGTGCTTGGAGCGCCTCGCTGCTCGGGAAGGGTACTGGTGGTCCAAGCGGATGACGCCGACTTTACGTTGCGGCTCGTGGGGAAGTGGGTGCACGACTGCATGCGCTACGCCTCGCTGGAGCAGGAGGGAGGTGAGGCGCCAAAGATCAGTCGGCCACGTACTCGCGTAGTCGAGGCGCTGTCAACGGTTCAAGCGGAAGTGGATAGCGAGCGCGCCTTCGTGGGCGTGGAGTCGGGACTGGTGGCTTACAGCCTCAGGAACGGGCAAGGCCCGAATATCGAGGTGTGCACACTCCCGTCGAGCGTCGTCGGATTCCTCCACAAGGCCAGAACGCAACGCACCTCATTGACCTGGGGTGCCATCGAGCGGCAGGCGTGGGAGCGCGTAAAGCGCGATACTTCGGCTGCGGATCTGCCCGCCGATGAGCGCCTGCAGCACCAGAACTATCTCTACGAAGATCTCTTTCGGTTGCCAGACGAGTCGGCTCGTTTCATCCGTATCTACTTCCTCCGTAACGCGGCCGGACTGGTGCGGTCCGGCGATACACGTTTGGAATACCAGAGCGTGAGGGAGGCAAATCTTGTCAACTGGGACCTTACGCGGCTGTTTTTGCAGGAGGTGCTAGGCATGGAACAAGCCCGGATCGAGGCAATCCGGTCTCTCGGCGATCGTTTGGCGGAGGAAATAACAGAAGACAACCATCGGCGACTATTCCAGAGGGCGTACTCGGCCAAGAGGCCAGGGGAAGTGCGACAACTCCTTCTGTCCGCCGATCTCGAGCGGGTTCGTCGGAGTGCGTCACCGATGCTCACACTCGAGGACTATCTGAACGTGTTCGAGGATGGGGAGGAGATGGCCCGGGTCGACTGGCGGCTCGCCTGGGACCTGGTACTCATTCGCCTGATCGAGCAGTTGCACGCCGAGGGGTGGCTCGCACGCAATAAAGAGGTCGTGCAAGCTGTCGAGCAAGGCGACGACATGGCTCCCGAAGACACCGCAGATTAGGAGGGGAGAACGAAATGGCTTTTTTGGCAGGACTCATGCTCCTGGACGCCCCAGCCGCCGCATTGAACAACGCGGGGGCGAGTGGTTCGGATAGAACCGACAATATAGTCAACACCAAATCCATTCGCGTCCCACGTCTCGGCGTCTTTCCATACGTCTCCGCCCAGGCTTTTCGCTATTGGCTCCGCACTACCCTGGAGCGAAGCGACGATATCGAGTGGCACTCGGCACCCGTCTACCGAGAGGCCAAGGTGGCATACACCGATGCAAATCCCATGAAATGGTGGGACGATGATCTTTTCGGGTACATGAGGGCAGAGTCCACTCGCACCGCCGCCGCCGCGCGCCGCAGAGACGACGCAAATAGGGCAGGGGAAACGCCGGCTAGCGTCGGCCTCATCCTCACTCGCCTGTCACCATTTCGCGTTGGGACGTTTGTCGCCATGGCTCCGGGGGGAGTGACGGACGATTTCGGCACCATGAGCCGCCATGACGGCGATCCAGTCCCATACCAACATCAGTTCTACCGAACCATCCTGAAGGGTCTTTTCTCCCTGGATCTGCACGCTGCCGGCACGTTCAGTTACCGGAGCCGAACCGGCTACCGAAACCTTGACGAGAACCGGAGGGGCGAAGCAGAACGGGATGGCCTTGAACATCTTTCAGATGAACAAAGCTATCGCCTGTCATTACCAAAGCGCATCGAGCGTATCGCCGCCCTTCTCGGAGGGATTGGGGTGCTCGCAGGCGGTGCAAAGCTGGCGCTTCACTACACCGACGTGGTACCTGCAGTCATTTTGGCCGCGGTGATGAAGGGCGGCAACGATCCCCTCAACTATGCCATCGAAGCGGATGAGCGCGGGCAGCCGGTGGTGAACACGGAGGCGGTCGAGGAACTCCTTAGAGTATGGGGCGACCAAATGCAGTCACCGCTCTACGTGGGGTGGACGCGTGGGTTCCATGACGCTCAGCGCCAATTGCTGGAGCAAACGCTGCAGCGGATCAACCCGCCTTGCGGATTCAGCGTCCAACATCCGCGCGAAGCCCTCCAGTGTGTCGCCAGCGACTTCACGAGCGAGGCAAATGCGGACTGGCTGAAATAAGGAGGCCGTCATGAGGGTGCTCCGCGTTCAAATGGATGGGATCACGACCTCGTTCCGCCATCCCCACTTTCTCATTGGGCGGCAGCCTTCGTACGCGCTGCCGCCCCCGGCAACGATTTTGGGGCACATTGCGAGCGCCCTGGGAAGTTGGCTGGCGCCGGACGCGATTCGGTTCGCGTACAGCTTCGAATCAGCCGGTAGGGTTGACGATCTGGAGAACATTTACGCCACCGAAATTGGCGGCTCGGTCCCACGTGAGGACAAGGCACGTTGGCCCCACCCAGTCAATGTGACTGGGACAATGAACCCCGTTCCGCGGGAGCTGATTTTCCGGCCGCGCCTTACCCTGTATCTCGACGCGCCAGAGATGCTCGACACGCTCTACCAGGCATTCAAAGAGCCCCGATATGTGGTCGTGCTTGGCCGCTCTCAGGACCTGGCCTCGTACCGAAGCGTTCAGCTTGTTGAGACCGAAGAGGACCGCGCCGGCTACCTGCAGGGAACGTTGATTGGATGGGGCCAGCGGAAACGATTTCGTGTCGGCACAGGCATGGTAATGCCCCGCTACATTGACCCTGACAACCGGCGGCGCGTCATCTGGGCACCGTACTTGCTGCTTGAAGAAACGGTGTTCCTGGCACCTGCTGAGCAAACGGAGCCTGGCAGCGCCTGGGTAGCGACCCTACCTGGGGAGGAGTTCACTGTGGACCCTACCAGCCCACCGTCGAAGAGGGGATTCCGACGCATCTTGCACTGGCATTCCTTCACCGCCGACGAGGACAGCGTTCATGACTTCACCGCTGAGCATCGATGATATTTGGGCGAAGAGCGCTCGGCCCGGATGGGCGCGGGGCGAGACGCTAAACGAGCACACGGGACAGGTGGTGCGTCGCCTCGCCGAATTGCGGCGGCGCTCGCCTCAGCTCTCCTCTCTCCCGGGCAATGAGCGGCTGTGGCACAGGCTCTTTTGGTCATGCGTTCTTCATGACGTGGGCAAAGCGGCCAAGCCATTTCAGGCCTTTCTACGCGGTGAGGCGCCTTTCTGGGAGCACCGCCACGAAATAGCCTCGTTGGCGTTCGTGACCTGGGTCATTAGCTCGCAAGCCGACGACTTTCCCTGGATAGCGGCAACAGTCGCGTCCCACCACCGCGACGCAGCGGTTATCGACCGGCGGTACAACTGGATGTATCGCGACGGACTTGCTCTCGATACGCTGCTCGGCGGTTTCGACGACGAAACTCTCTACTTGGTGGCGGACTGGTTGGGGACTGCACCAGGAAGGTGGATCGCGGAGTTTGGCCTCGAAGGCGCAGGGATATCGGTGCCGGACGGAATCGCCATGGGGACGGGCGCAGAAGCATTCCGAGGATCGGACGGCCAAATGGCTGTGCTCGTAGGCCTAAGGGCGTATGCGGGTCTCAGGCGCGGAATGGACATTGGTGATGCCGGACTAGTCCAGTCCGGCATTCTGTATCGCGGAACGATGCTTCTGGCTGATCGCCTCGGCTCTGCTCACGCGTCCCAGCTTCTTACGCTCGAACTGCCACCAGCCGAAGCACTCGTATCGGGCACGCTTAGGGACTATCAGGATAAAGCAGAGAAGGCGGACGGGTCAGTCCTACTTGTCGCGCCCACGGGCAGTGGCAAGACGGAGGCCGCCCTGCTGTGGGCTCGACGACAGCAGAGCGAGGACTCATCGCATCAGACACTGGTGTACCTGTTGCCGTATCAGGCCAGCCTGAATGCGATGCACCGCCGGCTCCAAGAGGTGCTCCACGTGGACGTGGGGCTTCTTCATGGTCGCAGCACCTTGGCCCTGTTTCGCCAACTTCTCAGCGATGGTTATGACTCCCACGACGCGACGCGGGTCGCTCGACGGGCGCGCAACCTGGCGGGACTGCAGCGGCCAGCCGTTCAGGTGGCAACGCCGTATCAACTCTTGCGCGCAGCCTACCGCCTGCCAGGATATGAGATGATCTGGACGGGCCTATACGGCGCAATGATCGTGGTTGATGAGCTTCATGCCTACGATCCGCATCGCTGCGGGCTCATTCTTGGGCTGTTGCGACGCCTCATCCGCGACTGGGGCGCTCAGGTTTGTGCTGTGACCGCGACGATGCCCACCTGGCTTCGGTCGCTGGCGCGTGGCGCCCTCGGGGCAACCGAGATTGCGGCTTCGACCTCGGACTTTGCTCGCTTTCGGAGGCATGAGCTTCGTCTCCTTGAAGGTGAGATAGAGGCGCCTGAAGTGCTGAACGCCATCGTCCGGGAGGTAGAAGCGGGTCGCGCGGTACTTGTGGCGGCCAACACGGTCCGAAGGGCTCAGTCGCTCTGGACCACCCTCCGGGAGCGCCTCGGAGAGAATCGAAGCAGACTTATGCATAGTCGCTTCACCGCGCGCGACAGGCTGAGGCACGAGCAATCCTTGGAAGCGCTCTGCCGTCTCGGGCTCACCGAGCGTCACCCGGTCGCAGTCATCGCCACACAGACGATCGAGGTTAGTCTCAATCTCGACTTCGACACGATCTTCTCAGAGCCGGCGCCACTTGAGGCCCTGGCACAGCGGTTCGGCCGGGTGAACAGGACCGGCAGGCTTGGAGTAGCGCCCGTACACGTGCTGCTGGAGCCCACGGGCGGGCAAAGCGTGTACGAGGATGAGCTCATCAGCCGGACATTGGAGGTCTTGCGGAGGGTAGATGGGCAGACGCTGGATGAATCGCAACTGTCCCTGTTGCTGGACGACGAGTATGGCGCGGGACTATCGGAGCGGTTCACCGGTGAGTTGCGGCGGAGTCAAGACCTCTTCGAACGGTTCTGCCTTGATGACCTGAAAGCGTTTGAGAGCGACGAGGAGCTTGAAGAGCAGTTCGACAGGCTGTTCGATGGCGTGGAGATCCTGCCCGTCTCCCTAGAGGCCGAGTACCAAGCCCAGGTCGAGGAGTGGCCGCTCGAGGCGCAATCGATGCTGGTGCCGATCAGCTACCAACGGCAGTTTACGGCACTCCGGCGGGCAAATCGCGTGCGACGTGGTGCAAAGGGTGTATGGGTAGCTGACTTACCTTACGACCCGATACGGGGGCTCGAACTGGTCTATACGACGGTTGGGTGAGCTTCATGACCGCGACGACGCTGCTGATCTATGACATCCCCTCCGACCGGCTGCGCGGCAAGGTGGCGAACGCCTGCCTCGATTATGGGCTGGAGCGGATCCAGTACTGTCATCGTTGGGGGGCAAGCGGCTGTGGTTGAGGTTCGACTGGGATGACGCAAATCGCGGCCACGTCGCGGGGCACGGCATAACGCCGGAGGATGTCGAGGCGGTGTGGCTTGACCCCTTCCGTCTGGAAGGCCCGACCTACGAGCGGGAGGGCGAGACCCGACAGGATACGATCGGGCGGCAAGGCGAAAGGCTCATCTTCGTGGTCTACACCCTGCGCGGGGGTCGGATCCGCCCTGTCACTGCCCGAGTAGCAAATCGGCCTGAGCGCCGCGACTACAGGAGCGCACACACATGAATCGACGACGCCGCGATGATCTGCCGGAGGTAAATAGTCTGTTCGAGATTCCTGTGTTCGGGAGCGAGGCAGAGGAGGCGGAATTTTGGGACACGCATGCCCTTGGCCCCGGGCTGCTCTCGAAGATGAAGCGAGCGACATCGCTCGTTAAGTCCATCGGGCCTGCACCGCTCGGTCTCCTGGGGTTCGTGCCCGCTGAAACGCTTGCGACGCGATCGGAGCAGCTTGAGACGGAGATCGGCATGGTTGAGGAACTCGCCGATGCAGCGGAGGCCCGCGTCTTGCGCTGGATGCGCGGCTACCACGAGCGGGCACCGGACTGGCTGCTCCGACAGCTCGACGACCTCGAGACAGAGCTCGATCGCCTCACTCTGGAACAGCAAGCCGTCGCGAGGGAGCTTGGGCAACGGGCCGGCCAGAGTACGGATTGATCGCAACCCTGAAGCCAATCACAGTTCCATGACCGCGACGACGCTGCTGATCTACGACATCCCCTCCGACCGGCTGCGGGGGAAGGTGGCGAATGCCTGCCTCGACTACGGGCTGGAGCGGATCCAGTACTCCGCCTTTCGGGGAGCGCTGACGCACAACCGGCAGGAGGAGCTGCTGCAGCGCGTTCGCCGGATCGTCGGGGCGCACGCCGCCAACATCCAGCTCTTCCCTGTCTGCGAGAAGGACCTGCGCTGCGCCGTCCGCTGGGTGCAGAATGAGCCGTCAGCCGCCAGCGGCCGGCCCTCTGCAGCCACACGGGCGCCCGCCTGATAGCTGACCGCTTGTTCGTCGCACCTACGCGGCCGGCGCGGAATATCGAGTGCGGACGATGGAAGAAGATATCTTGTTAGCGTGCTGGTGAAAAGGGGGCGGCGTGGCCGATCGACTCGCTCTTGACCTGGATGTCGTGACGCCGCTTTTCCTCGGCGGAGCCGACCCAGCGCGACCGGAGGTGCGCGCGTCCTCCTTCCGCGGAGCGCTGCGCTTCTGGTTTCGCGCCCTGGCGGCTCAGCGAGATCTGAACGAGCTGCGCCGGCTCGAGGCCGCGGTGTTCGGCGATACGGGCGACGCCTCGAGTGTCCTCATTTCGGCCGATCCCGTGGGAGAGAGTCAGCCTCTGGAATGGGGCCAGGTCCGGCGGCCAGCCGTCGGACCTTTGAGCCCGGATCACAATCTGGGCCTGAATTACCTGGCGTTCGCGTTTCGCACACAGGGTGGCGCGCCGCCGCGGAAGTGTCTCCCGCCCGGTGCACGCATCCGTCTCGGTCTCCGGCTGCGGCGGGGCGCGGACGAGGATGCCCTGCGCCAGGCGTACGCTGCCCTTTGGCTCTTGCTCAATCTCGGCGGCCTCGGCACGCGGGCACGGCGCGGATTCGGCGCCCTTGCGGCTCTGTCACGGGTGTCGCTCGAAGGCCTCCCACCCCTGATGATGTCCGGCGACTCCACGGCCGGCCTGCGCCGTCATCTGCAGGAGGGGCTGCGACAGCTACGCGAGATCGTGCCGAGCGATCCTCCGGAGCGGCCGGGGCCGTACTCGATCCTCTCCCGGGCGCATGCAGGAGTCTTCGCTTCGAATCGAACCTGGGGGTCCTGGCAGGCCGCGCTGGGGGAAATCGGCCACCGCTTGTCCGTTTATCGCGGTGGCCAGCCCCGCGACCCGACTCGTAACGGCTTGTTCCCCCGCATGGCAGACCTGCGTGGCGGAACGCTAACGAAGGCGGTGGCCGAGCGTGCGGCCTTTGGCTTGCCCATTCCTTATTATGACCCGCGAACCAGGGAGAATTTCGTGCTCGAGCCCGGTGCGCCCGGCGACACCGACGCTCCCGACCGCCGTGCCTCTCCGCTGCTGATCAAGGTCGTACGCCTCAACCCGAGAACGTACACACTCGTGCTGACCTTCTTTTTCGGCGCCGCATTTCTGGAGAGGGGCCGGACAGCACTGCACGTGAACGGGATGGAGATCCAGGGACCGAGCTCACTGGATCCTGTCCGGGATTTTCTCCAAGCCCAAAGTCGCGAGCTCGAGCTCGCCTCGGTGCCGTTGCCATGACGCCGGAGATGGCGCGCCTGAAGCTGGCGGCCTACCTGCTGAACCCGCCGCAGCAGGCGCTCGTGCCGCTGAGCGAACGCGAGCCCGCGGTGCGGGCGCTGATCGCGCTCATGACAGGAGACGCGACGGTTCCTGAGGCCGCGCGGCGGGCGGACCAGATCGCCTCCGCGGCCGAGCGGCCGAATGTCCCCGCCGATGCGCCGACGCTGGATTTCTCCCGCGAGCCGGCGCTCACCCATCCTCTGTCCGTCGTCGAGACGCTCGAGCTCGCGCCGTTGCAGGGAGCGGCGGATCCCGCCTCTTTGAGCGCAGTCGTGCTCGACGCGGCGGCGCAGTTGGCGGCGGCCTGCGGTGACGACCCCGAGCGGCGGTATCTGGGCGTCTGGCGCTGGCTTGGAGCGTACATCCGCGCGGCGGAGCCTTCCAACAGGCGGCTGGGCGCGCATTGGGACTGGTTGCCGGCCGATGCGCGCCTGCCCGATGATGCGATTTGGGATCGGATGAGTATCACCGCGGCCGTGGCCGGCGCGGGTGAGGCGCCCGCGTTTCTGCTGTTCGCGCTTGGACCGGTGCAGGGTTTTATCGCCGAGGCGCGCAGCACGCGGGATCTTTGGGCTGGGAGCTGGCTTCTGTCCTGGTTAAGCTGGCAGGCCGTCCGCGTCCTCTCGGAGGAGTTGGGCCCGGACGCCGTGCTCTATCCCTCGCTCCGCGGCCAGCCGATCGTCGACTCGTGGCTCGCGGGGTTGGGCGTGTTGCCGCCCGCGGCCGCGCGCACGCCGTCTCCCGCCACCCGCGCGATCGCGCCGTTTCCGAACAAGCTCCTCGCGCTGGTGCCCCACGATTCCGCGGGTCCACTGGCAGACCTGATGGAAGCGAGCGTGCGGCAGGCCTGGGAGCGATTGGGCTCCGAGGTCGACGCTTGGCTCGGCGCCAAGGCGCGCGCCGCCTGGCAGCCGCAGCGTTGGCACCAACAGATGGCACGGCAGCTCGAGACGAGCTGGACGGCGCTTGCATGGCCGCCGCCCGGCGGCGAAGACGCGTGGCTGGATCGCGTGCAGCCCGTTGGAGCAGTGGCCCTGGGCGGTTTCACGCGTAGCCTCAACCTCTACCGAAGCGAGGGCCGGTTCGCGCACAATCCAGGAAGTTACTACGGGCCGGTCCACGGGCTGGCGCAGCGGGCGTTTGCGGCCCGCAGGCTGGCCAGGCCGTTTGCACAGGCCGAGGAGCCCGGCTTCAAGTGCAGCCTCTGCGGCGCGCGGGCACCGGCTCTGGCGGCGGACGCCCGCTACGGCGAGCAGGTCGTGGCTTGGCAGGAGTTGGCCGGAGCGCTGCGCCCCGGCTTGCTGTCCGGCGACGGCGGCGAGCGGCTCTGCGCTGTCTGCCTCACGAAGCGGATCGCGCCGGAGACGAAGGAAGTCGAGCGGGTCCTTGGCGGGCCCGCGCCGGCCTTCCCCTCGACCAGCAGCCTGGCCACGCTCGCGTTCCGCCGCGCGTTGATCGAGGGCATGGCGCCGGCACCTGACCCGGCGTCTCCGCCAAACGAGGCCCTGCCCGGAGCCGTTCACCGGTTCCTCGACGCGCTCGAGCGCTGGGCGCCCCACGCCGAGCGCATTGGGGCGACGGTGAGGACCAGTGCCGACGTGTTCCCATCCCTGCTCGCCCGCGTCCCACAGGCGGCGCTTGACGCAGCGAGCCTGCCGCGGCGTTTGCTGCAGTTCGATGGGGAGTGGCTACTGCAGGAGAGCTACGAACGCGCGCGGTCGGCCTTCCGGAAGGAGGGAGGCAACGCTGGTGCGCTCGACGCGCTGACAGCGGCGGAAGACGCGCTGCAGGCTCTGCGGCGCGAGGCTCGTCCCGCTCGGCCTTCGGCGTTTTACGCGATCCTGATCGCCGACGGCGATCGTATGGGTCGCTGGGTAAGCGGCGATCAGCACCACGTGACCATGGGTGCTCTGCTGAACCCGGCGCTGCGCGCCGACCTCGAGCGGCGTGCAGGCTGGGGAGAAGTGCTTGCCGAGCGGCGGTTGTTCTCCGCCTCGGCGCACGCTGCCCTCGGTTCCATCCTGCGCGACTTCGGCCGCTGGTCGGTCCCGCGGGCGGTCGAAGAGGATGCCGACGGTCGCGTCGTCTATGCGGGTGGGGACGATGTGCTGGCGCTGCTGCCGGCTCGGCAGGCTGTGGGCGTTCTCGGCGTTTTGCGACGGTGGTATCGTGCCGGCTTCCTCTTCCGGGATGCAGCCGGGGCGATCCACGAAAACCCGCCCGAACCGCTTGGCCACGACGTGACGATCCTCCGCGGCATGGGACCGGACGCGACGCTGAGCGCGGGATTGCTGTTCGTCCATCACCTCTACCCGCTCGGCCTGGCGCTGGAAGAGGCGCGGCGGCTGGAGCAGACGGCGAAGGCGCGCGGTGGGCGCGACGCCGTGGCGATCGGCCTCGCCCGACGCTCCGGGCCGGAGCCGGAGCTTGAATTCGTCAGCAAATTCGAGCGGGGCAGCCGAACAGTGTTCGACTTGATCGCAACAGCGGGGCGTCTGCTGGCGACGGACGGCGACGAACCGATGGGCTCCGCCCGGCTGCCCTATCGGTTGCGCGAGCTGGCCAGCACACTGGGCGGCATGCCGGCCCCCGAGGTTCTCCGAGCCGCGGTCGAGTCCGTCGCGCAGCGCGGCACAGGCAGCGCGTCCGGCCGCGATACGCTGCTCCATCTTTACGAATCGCTGTCGGCGCCCGCTAAGAGCAGCGAGCCGAGCGAACAAGCGGCGGCGGGGCCGATAGGGGAGCTGGTAGCCTGCCTGCGGCTGGCCCGCTTTTTGGAGACCGAGCTATGAGCGGGCTGTTCATCGAGCCGCTCGATGTCTGGCTGTTCCGTGATGGGCGGCCGTTCACGGCGCGGGACGACCATCACGCCCGCTCGCTGTTCCCCCCCAGCCCGTTTACGCTGTACGGAGCCCTACGCACCAAGCTGCTGTTCGACGCCGCGGATAGCGCTGATGACCTGGCGGATCCGGACTTTTTGACACGGACGGCCGGCGAGGCAGGCGACTTCACACGCTTCCGGGTGCACGGGCCGTTGCTCGCCAGGCGCGGGTCCGACGGCCGGGTGACGCGCTACTTTGCCGCGCCGCTGGACGCCGGCCGGCTCGATCCCACCGGCGGAGGCACCGGAACATGGACGGTCCTGCGGCCGCGCGCCGACCTGCCCGGTCTGCGCACCGATCTCGACCTCGCCCTGCCTTGGAGCGACGGCGGCGACCGTTCCGAGCCGGCGGCTGGGACATGGCTGGCGGAGCCGGATTTCTTTGCCACGCTGAACGGGGAGCCGCCCGCGGCGGCCGTAACCGCCGCTGAGCTGTTCGCGCTCGAGCGGCGAAGCGGCGTCGAGCTGGACTGGTCGGCGCCCGACCGGCCGCTACGAGTCACTCGTGAGGGCCGGCTCTACTCGGTCGACTTCGTGCGCCCCGCGCCGGGCGTCGGGCTCTGGGTGGGGCTGGAGGGCTACGACCTACCTCACCAGACCGGTCTCATGGGGCTGGGTGGCGAAGCCCGCGGCAGCCGGTACGAACCGGTGGAGATGGAGCGGCCCGACCGTTCCGTCGACCGCGGACGGGTCGCCGACTCGCGGCGGCTGAAAGTGGTGCTGGCAACGCCGGCCATCTTCCGAAACGGCTGGCTGCCCGGTTGGGTTGACCCGGGCTCGTACATCACGAGGCCGCCAGTGGAGGGACTGCGGCTGGTGAGCGCGGCGACCGGCCGGCCGCAGCGGATCGGCGGGTTCGACCTGCGCGCCGGCCGGCCGCGCCCGATCCGCGCTGTGGTGCCGGCCGGCAGCGTCTACTGGTTCGAGGAGAATCAGCCGGGCGCGGTCGCGCAGGCTTTCGATGTTCTGGGCGGAAGGGAAATTTCGGACGAATACGCGGAGATCGGCTTCGGCCTCTGCTACGCGGGAGGGTGGTGAGAACATGTACGAGCGCGCTGCTGTGATCAGCCTCTACGCGGAGACGCCGCTGCACCCGGGACGGGGCGGTGCAACTGGCGTGATCGACCTGCCGATCCAGCGCGAGCGGCACCTGGGCTATCCGATAATCCCGGGCAGTAGCCTGAAAGGGGTGCTTCGTTCGCAGGCGCGGCTGGCCTGGCGACAGCAGCACGGGAGACTGGCGGCAGAGACGGACAGGGCGGGCGATCATGGTGGGGCTCTGGCCATTACGGACGCCCGTCTGCTGCTCTTCCCCGTGCGCTCGCTGTACGGGGTGTTCGCCTGGACGACGAGCCCGCTGGCACTCGACCGCTATTGCCGCGATCTCGCGGCGGCGGGCTTCGAGGCGCCCTGGCAGACGCCGGAGCCGGCGGCCGGCCGTGCGCTCGTGGCGCGGGGTGCGGTTGTCGCGCCCGGGGGGCGAGTCACGCTTGAGGAGTTCACCTTCGAGGCTACGGACGACTCCGGCGTAGCGGCTATCGCCCGGGATCTGGCAAGCACCCTGCTTCCATCGTCGGCCGAATACGAGCCCTGGCGCGCCCGACTGCCGCGGCAACTCGCCGTCCTGTCCGATGACGACTTTCGAGATTTCGTCCAGACGGCGACCGAGGTCGTTGCCCGGATCAAGGTGGACGAGAGTACCGGGACGGTCAAAGACGGAGCCCTCTGGTACGAGGAGTATCTGCCGTCGGAGACGCTCTTCTACGCTCTGGCGCTCGCGTCGCTGCCGAGACGGCCCGCGAACGGTGCGGCTGAGGCGCCGCGGACCGCGGAGGATGTGCTCGCCGCCGTGGACGACCTGGCCCTCGACCGGCTGCAGATCGGCGGCGACGAGACGATCGGCCGTGGCATCGTTAAGGTGCGGGTGCGCCGGTTGGAGGGAGCAAGATGAGCCAGGCAACAGGAGAGTGGCCGACCCGGCGCCAGACGGTCGAGCAGGAGCGGGCCGCCTACGCGCTCGCATGCATCCGGCAGGTCAAGGGCACGCGGGCGGCGGGCGAGTACCGCCGCGAGGTCATGGGGCTGCCGGCGATGGTGCTGGTCAACGGGCTCGGCCAGACGCTGGCGTTCCTGAAGGCGAAGAAGAAGCTGGTCGCCAGCGAGCCCCTGAGCCAGGGCGTGCGCGTGCGGCTTGGCTTCCAGGGAGACCTGCTCGACGAGGTGACCAGGATGGACGTGGCGACCTACCGGCTCGCGCAACTGGAGGCGCTGGCCGTGCTCGGCTGGCTGAAGCGCTTCGCCGAGGCGGAGCTGCCCGAGCCGGAGGGTTCGTGATGCGAGATCCGCGGGGCCCGGGCCGGGCGCCGCCTCCGGATTCGCCCGGCGGGTCGCGATCGCGGGACGCACAGGCCAGCGACAGTGGGAGCGGCCGGCTACCGCTGCCGCTGGCAACAGTAGAGGCGATCCACGCGGCCGGCGGTGTTGGTCGCTGCAGCAACCTCTCGTTGGCGCTGAACCGCCTGCCAGACGCCTGGGCGCCCGGATTCACGCGTGCCGACGAAAGGCGCCGGCCAGCGTTTCTGCACGCCTGCGCCGCGATCCCCAGCCAGCAAGCCGCGCGAGATCTGCTGCGCGATCTCCAGCAGCGACGGCAGTCGCTCCTGGATTCGTACGACCGCGATCGATGGCGGTGTCTGCGACTTCGGGCGCGGCTTATCAGCCGTCTCGTCTGCGGACTGGGGATCGCCAATCCGCTGGAGGTAAATCTGCTCGTGGACCGAATAGGCGGCTTCCCGTACCTGCCGGGCAGCGGCGTCAAGGGGATGACCCGCGCAACGGCGGAGTCGCTCGAAGGGAAGAATGCTCCCATCGTAGCGGTAGCGTTTGGGCCGCCGCAGGTCGCGCGAGAGGCGGGGCGGGGTGCGCTCGTCTTCTTCGACGCGCTACCGCTGGGGGACTTCTCGCTGGAGCAGGATGTAATGACCCCGCATCACGGTAGGTATTACACCGGCGATGAGTGGCCGGCGGATTGGCAGAGTCCGAATCCGGTCATGTTTCTCTGCGTTGCGCCGGGCGCCGAGTTTCAGTTCGCGGTCGCGGCCCGCGTGGACCGTGGGTGGGACGTCGCGGACCTGCTGGCGCGGGCCGAGGGCTGGATGCGCGAGGCGCTGGCGTGGGGAGCGGGGGCCAAGACGAGCAGCGGCTACGGCCGCTTCGAGGTGTTGTCATGAGAAAGGCGCTCATTCTGACGGTCGGAACCGGTGGGGACGGGGTCGATATTGTTCCACCCTTGGTCAAGAGCATCCAGCGCACACGTCTGGATCGAGTGTGTCTACTTGAGACGGGCGCAAGCAGTGTGAATGCCGGGCGCATTCAGGCCGAATGTGGCCCGGAGACTGTGGTTAGCGTGGCGAAGATCGAGGATCCGGATGACGTCGAATACGTCTTCCGGCGGGCACTGAGTGAGCTGCGCCGACTTCGTGATGAAGGCTTCGCACCCGAGGAGATCGGCGCGAACTATACGAGCGGTACGAAGCCAATGTCGGCGGGTCTGGCGCTGGCCGGCGTCGCCTTCGGCTGCGACGCCCTCGACTTCGTCTCGGGCCAGCGGCCCGAGGGTGGCGGCGTGGTGATTGCGGGCAGCGAGCGGTTCCGGGAGATCCCGCCGGTCGGCATTCTCGCCCAGGCGGAGGTTCGGCTGGGAGTCGAGCTGTTGCGACGGCTGCAATTCGAGGCCGTGCGGCGCCTCTTCCCGAACGGCGTGCCGATCCTGGACGTCTACGACCAAAGACTTGTCACCGGTTTGCAGAGGCTGGCCGACGCCTACGACGCCTGGGACAAGTTCCAGCATGGTGGGTTCATCAAGCGTTACCACGAAGCCGATCTATCGATGTCCGATCTGACGCCGTTTCGCCTGTCTCCGCGCATTGCCGAACGGGTGCAGGCGATGCACCGGCACGAGGACGATCGCCGCCCGCCCTTGACGGAGGACCATCTCGCCGACCTCTGGAGCAATGCGAGCCGCCGAATTCTCGAGGGCAGGCACGACGACGCGGTCGCACGGCTGTATCGGCTGACGGAGATGATCGCGCAGTTCGAGCTGCAGCGGAAGTACGGCGTGATGACCGCGAGCGTGGAGCCGGAGAAGCTCGCGATAGCCACGGGAGATCGCGAGCAATTGGAAGGGCAGCGCCGGAACGGCAAGGTGCAGCTTGGCCTGCAGCAGGATTACGACTTGCTGAAGAAGCTGGACTCACCACTGGGCGAGGCCTTCATGCAGCACACGAAGCTGAGCAACCTGCTCGCAAAACGGAACAGCAGCATCCTGGCACACGGGCAGAGTCCGGAAACAGCGGACGATGCAGAGGCGCTGGCCGAGGAAGTGGCGGCCCTGACCGAGATCGTGGTGCCCGACTTCAGGGCTCGCTGCGCCGAACTCCAGTTCCCCTGGCTCGCCCAGGCCGGCACGTAAGGCGCCAGCCAGACAATCCGGCGACAGTCGATGACGCCTGTCGAACATTCCCCTCCGGCGCGGAAGATGCAGCAGAGGTGAGAGGCATGACGACCACGGCCGGGACCGATGCGCCGATGATGCTGACGGTGAGCGATGTGAAGCAGCTCGGGTACTGTGCCCGGATCGTCTACTACGGCTATCTCCTGGGTGGGCGCAGGCCGGCGACCTTCAAGATGGACGAGGGGACGCGCGCGCACGAGGAGGAGGGCCGGCGGGAGCTGCGGCGCTCGTTGCGCGCCTATGGGCTGGACTCCGGTGAGCGGCAGTTCGACGTCTCGCTGCGATCGGAGCGGCTGGGGCTGTCGGGAAGGCTGGATATGGTCATCGCCGGCAAGAACGAGGTCATCCCGGTCGACTTCAAACATGGAACGGCGCCGCCGGGTCGAAATCATCGCTACCAGCTCACGGCGTACGCGCTGCTCGTGGAGGAGGTCTGGAGACGCCCGGTGCGACGCGGGTTCATCGGTCTGATTCCCTTGCGGCGGGCGGTACCGGTGGCGATCACGCCGGCGATGCGCGAGGAGGTGCTTCGGGAGATGAGGGAGGCGCGGCGGATGATCTCGCTAGAGGAGATGCCACCGCCCACACGGGTTCGGGGGCGATGCACGGATTGTGAGTTCCGGCGCTGGTGCGGTGATCTGGATTGAGGTCACAGGGAACGGGGAATAGAGAGCGGTCATCAAAGAGGCGGGGTGGCCGCGTTGCTTGAGGATCGGGGCGACGCGGGTGTTTTGCCGGCTGATGGCTGAACGCTGATGGCTGATAGCTCGGTGAATGGAGGCATCAATGTACTTCTTGAACGAAGAGGAGCGGCGGTTGCTCCTGAGGCGCTACCTGCCACAGGCCCGCGAGACAGCGGTCTCGGAGGAGCTGCGTGGCTGGAATTGGCCGGCGCCGCCGCTGGCGCCGGTCTACAGCTCGACGCTTGGGGTGTCGGAGGTGGCGGGGCGTTACTGCCCGACGGCCCGCGACGTGTACCTTCGTCGCGTTTTGGACGTGCGCCCGCGTCCGAACGCGGCCATGGCCGAGGGGTCGTACTATCACGCGATCGTGGCCGAGGTGATCCTGCGTGCGAAGCAGGCCATCTACCGCGACGGCGGCTCGTCGCTCCCGGCGCTGGAGGGACTGGAAGAGCCGGACTCACCTGCGCTCCCCGCGCCGGCCGGAGAGGCGGCGAAGGCAAATGGGGACTTGCTGTGGCGCTATCAGGCGCGACGGATCGCGGCGCGGGCGGCCGACGCGATGGCGCGGCAGCCGCGGGCGGGCACTGACGCTCTGGCGGCGGCGATCCTGCCGGTGACGGTGGAACAGCAGCTCGACGGGGCATTCCTGGGGCTGAGTCACGGTGTGCGTGTGGACGCGGTGCACTTCGGCGAGGCGATGGTGGCGGACCTGAAGTTTGGGCGCAGGGAGCGCTTCCACCGCATCGGTCTGGCAGGCTACGCGATGGTGCTCGAGAGCCTGCGTGAGCAACCGATCAATCTCGGCTACATCGTCTACGTCGACTTCCGCGATGGGCGTGTGACCGTGGAGCGGGACTTGCACGTGATCGGCGATGAGCTTCGGCAGTGGTTTGTCGACGAGCGGGACGAGAAGGCGCGCTCCGTTGAGCTCGAACTTGACCCCGGGATTGCGGAGGAGTGCCCGGAGGACTGCCCGTACTATTTTGCCTGCCACGCGGCGTGACAGTGGTGTTATAGGGGGCTCGATTGACCGAGCTGCCACGAGAAAGTTCCGATGCGGTTCGGCCTGTGGCTTCTCGGCAACGAGCCGCGCTTCGAGCTAGGATAGCGGTTGAGATGCCGATTGCGGAGCCGGCGCCGCAACTCGACCGCACAGGGAGAAGGAACGTGGGACGGGAGGCCCGGGTTGGACAGCGAAAAGGGAGCAGGTGCGGGCGGATCGAAGCTGTAGAACTCCTGAACGCTGTTCGCAAGTCGCCTGGGGTTTGGAGCAACCGAGGAGCTTGCGACGAGGGGACCCCGATGCTCGATTGGAGCGCGGAATGGGGCCGCCAGGAAGCCTGGCAGAGGGGCTGCGCGGGTTGGTTTCGGCGGAACGGTCTCGCGGGCGAGCGAGGAGCTGAACGGATTCAATCGACACGACTCGACGTAGAGTACTGAAAGCGACGAGGACAGCACGTCGCCGCCCGCCTCCGTTGGCGTGATTCAATCGACACGACTCGACGTAGAGTACTGAAAGTCGGCGTTGCGGGATTCATCGTCGCGCAAGGCTCAGCGGATTCAATCGACACGACTCGACGTAGAGTACTGAAAGGTGGGCTCGGTTGCCTGGTGCCCATGGCCAGTGGGCGCAGGATTCAATCGACACGACTCGACGTAGAGTACTGAAAGGAACAAACGAGAGGCGGCCGCGCGCCCGTCACGCGCCTTCGATTCAATCGACACGACTCGACGTAGAGTACTGAAAGCGGCCTGCTTGGGATCGATTCCTGGGTCGTACGCAAATGATTCAATCGACACGACTCGACGTAGAGTACTGAAAGTGCACTCCCTCGACATACAGGTCGAACACGCCCGCCGAGATTCAATCGACACGACTCGACGTAGAGAACTGAAAGTTGAATCCACCCGCGAGCACCGTGGCACTCGATACACGATTCAATCGACACGACTCGACGTAGAGTACTGAAAGTCGAAGCCCCAGATAAACCCCTGCTGCCATTCGGGAGATTCAATCGACACGACTCGACGTAGAGTACTGAAAGGGCCATTACCTACCGCTCGGGCAGTTGGGAGCATACGAGATTCAATCGACACGACTCGACGTAGAGTACTGAAAGAAACAGACCATGACCTTCTGAGGTGACGAACGATGCAGATTCAATCGACACGACTCGACGTAGAGTACTGAAAGGTAGAAGATCGGTCTCATAGCGGGGCCGTTCCGTTCTTTAGATTCAATCGACACGACTCGACGTAGAGTACTGAAAGGGTAGCTGTTCAGCACTCCCGCGTAACGGCTCCCGCTCAGGATTCAATCGACACGACTCGACGTAGAGTACTGAAAGGTTCCGCTAGATCCTGATGCTGTGTTACACGGGATGCAGAGATTCAATCGACACGACTCGACGTAGAGTACTGAAAGTTGAACTGGTTGAAGCTATCATCCTTGCGTTTCGTCTTGGATTCAATCGACACGACTCGACGTAGAGTACTGAAAGGCTAGCGCACTCCCCATGGTCACGAATCTCGTAGATGGGGGATTCAATCGACACGACTCGACGTAGAGTACTGAAAGTGATAGCACGTATCGAACGTATTTGGCGATAACCCTTGGATTCAATCGACACGACTCGACGTAGAGTACTGAAAGGCCAAATGTCCGCCTGCCTCCAGATGAAGTTTAACAGTGTGATTCAATCGACACGACTCGACGTAGAGTACTGAAAGTTTCTGTAAACACGCGAGGCTACAGACACCGATAGCACAATCGATTCAATCGACACGACTCGACGTAGAGTACTGAAAGCCTACGATAACCAACAGGAGTGCTACAGACGCCACTACGGATTCAATCGACACGACTCGACGTAGAGTACTGAAAGGCTGCGCGAGTTGCAGAAGGTAGGCGTCGCAGGCGTCGGCAGATTCAATCGACACGACTCGACGTAGAGTACTGAAAGTAAATAACCCAACTGCGTTGAGACGTTGCCATTGGCATTGGATTCAATCGACACGACTCGACGTAGAGTACTGAAAGCACCGCCAACGGCGCGCCGAGATACCTCGATGTCAGATTCAATCGACACGACTCGACGTAGAGTACTGAAAGTTTCTCCTTCGCTGCCGCCTCTTGTGCGCAAAATTCGCAGATTCAATCGACACGACTCGACGTAGAGTACTGAAAGACAACAATCGTGGCATCCCGAATCAACAACTACCAAATAGATTCAATCGACACGACTCGACGTAGAGTACTGAAAGACGTATATGGACCATTGAGAACTGCGGAGGATGGTCGTTATGATTCAATCGACACGACTCGACGTAGAGTACTGAAAGCGTCTAGAGAAGCATGGCTTGCTCCCGTGGATGCGCAAGATTCAATCGACACGACTCGACGTAGAGTACTGAAAGCTTGCGTTAACTGTGTGAATCGTAGTCCACCGCCTGTAGGATTCAATCGACACGACTCGACGTAGAGTACTGAAAGAAGAACGGCTATCGGTGGTATAATCTGCGCCTGTGGAAGTTTTGATTCAATCGACACGACTCGACGTAGAGTACTGAAAGGCCAAATGTCCGCCTGGATGCAATTTAACACTGACCGGATTCAATCGACACGACTCGACGTAGAGTACTGAAAGTCAGAGCTATGGATGTTATCGAAACGCACTGGATACGATTCAATCGACACGACTCGACGTAGAGTACTGAAAGATTATGTGTCCTCACGGGTTGCGAGTCTCGGAATACACGGATTCAATCGACACGACTCGACGTAGAGTACTGAAAGCCGAGGCCGCCACTGCGCTCCCAAGCCAGCGCCGGGATTCAATCGACACGACTCGACGTAGAGTACTGAAAGAGCTCCCCACCGGCACGGTACCCGGCGAAATCGTGGATGGATTCAATCGACACGACTCGACGTAGAGTACTGAAAGGCTAGGCATCGACAACGTGCTCCATCGCGTCGTGGTCTAAGATTCAATCGACACGACTCGACGTAGAGTACTGAAAGCCGTCTCCCGCCGCGCCGCTGCGCGCTCAGTGACGCCCGATTCAATCGACACGACTCGACGTAGAGTACTGAAAGTTATGGGTATCACGTTCACCAAGGCCGTAGGTTATGGATTCAATCGACACGACTCGACGTAGAGTACTGAAAGTTTGACTTTGGCCCACGGGCCGCGCTGGAAATCGAGCGATTCAATCGACACGACTCGACGTAGAGTACTGAAAGCTGGCCGCGATGCCGGGTTGGGCGCCGGGGGTCAACGATTCAATCGACACGACTCGACGTAGAGTACTGAAAGTTCCCCGAGCGCCGCGTCCGTCGCTCGGGTGAGCGCCTCCGATTCAATCGACACGACTCGACGTAGAGTACTGAAAGATCCATGCTCGTCACGGCCCACACCGGCAACCGCGAGCGGGATTCAATCGACACGACTCGACGTAGAGTACTGAAAGTCCGACACTCCCGGAAGCCGCTCCAGATCCCGCTCACCGGATTCAATCGACACGACTCGACGTAGAGTACTGAAAGCGCCCGGAGGCCGCAGCGCGGCACCGGCCAGGAGGCCGCGGGATTCAATCGACACGACTCGACGTAGAGTACTGAAAGAACATGACCGCGGAGATGAGTATCACGGCCGCGTTCGCCGTGATTCAATCGACACGACTCGACGTAGAGTACTGAAAGCCCGATGATGCGACCTACCGGCCGGCCGACGTGCGATTCAATCGACACGACTCGACGTAGAGTACTGAAAGCAGTCGAAGGCGTTTCGCACCTCGCGGGCCAAGAACGCGGGATTCAATCGACACGACTCGACGTAGAGTACTGAAAGTAGTAATGCTCGGCGGGGGCGGAGGCGGCATCAGCGGATTCAATCGACACGACTCGACGTAGAGTACTGAAAGGCCGCAAGTGCCGCCTACACGAGTTGGCCGACGTGGTGATTCAATCGACACGACTCGACGTAGAGTACTGAAAGGCCGCGAGGCGGCGTGTGTGAGGCGAACAACTTCGGCATGATTCAATCGACACGACTCGACGTAGAGTACTGAAAGGAACGGCTCGATGCGGAGCCCGCGCACCACCTGGAGATTCAATCGACACGACTCGACGTAGAGTACTGAAAGTTGGGGCCGAGCGGGTTATCCCGGTCCTGCACTGGCGATTCAATCGACACGACTCGACGTAGAGTACTGAAAGCTGGCCAGCGTGATAGAGGATGCCGGGGCCCGGGCCGCGATTCAATCGACACGACTCGACGTAGAGTACTGAAAGCGCCGCCCTCCCCGAGCTGTACAGGGGGCGGTTCTGATTCAATCGACACGACTCGACGTAGAGTACTGAAAGGCGTGAACATGGGCCAGGCGTCGGCCTGCCAGTGCAGATTCAATCGACACGACTCGACGTAGAGTACTGAAAGTTTGAACATGGGGCCGATCCCGTATCGGCCCTATCGATTCAATCGACACGACTCGACGTAGAGTACTGAAAGCTCTTCGAGGGCATCGATACCTAAGCGCACACGCTTGATTCAATCGACACGACTCGACGTAGAGTACTGAAAGCTATCGACCAGCTCATCCTCCGCGCCTCCGTACGCGTGATTCAATCGACACGACTCGACGTAGAGTACTGAAAGTCGTAGGTTAGGATAGAGCTTGTCAATATCGGCATTGATTCAATCGACACGACTCGACGTAGAGTACTGAAAGCATTATCATCGAAAGACTGGAACCCCGCGCCCTTTAGGATTCAATCGACACGACTCGACGTAGAGTACTGAAAGACTCGGCCAGCAACGCCAGGGGCCCGACGTAACCGTCGTGATTCAATCGACACGACTCGACGTAGAGTACTGAAAGGCCCAGCCGTTCAGCGAACTGGAGAGCAGCGTGCCCATGATTCAATCGACACGACTCGACGTAGAGTACTGAAAGCGAAGTGGACGACGGCAGCGGGTACGCCACCGCTACGCGCGGATTCAATCGACACGACTCGACGTAGAGTACTGAAAGCCTAGTAACTAGCTACCCCGAACTCGATAGGCACCCATGATTCAATCGACACGACTCGACGTAGAGTACTGAAAGGTGATTATCGAGTACTGTTTCAAGCCGGAACGGGGGCAGGGATTCAATCGACACGACTCGACGTAGAGTACTGAAAGGCAAACGAACCTCGCGTTGAGTCGCGGGCGCAAGGTCGGGATTCAATCGACACGACTCGACGTAGAGTACTGAAAGCACGCAGAAGCGCCTGCTGCCGCTGCATCGCGACGAACTTGATTCAATCGACACGACTCGACGTAGAGTACTGAAAGCTTCCGAGGACCAAACCCATCTATAACCTAGTCGCCGGATTCAATCGACACGACTCGACGTAGAGTACTGAAAGTGGCGGCTCCCGTACCGTTGCCTGAGCCCGCACCACGGGCGATTCAATCGACACGACTCGACGTAGAGTACTGAAAGTGGAGTCCCGCCACGGCCGACGTGTCCGGCGAGGCGCTGAGATTCAATCGACACGACTCGACGTAGAGTACTGAAAGTGCCTTGCCAATCGCTGTGAACTGCTCATCGATCGTCGGATTCAATCGACACGACTCGACGTAGAGTACTGAAAGTATCGCGATCTGGGGGTTACTCCCTTTTTCCCTAACGGGGGATTCAATCGACACGACTCGACGTAGAGTACTGAAAGGCCACGCCTCGGCCCGTGGAAGAGCAAACGGCACCAGCCGATTCAATCGACACGACTCGACGTAGAGTACTGAAAGCTCCAGCTACGCAGACGATGACGGCGTACCCTTCGAGATTCAATCGACACGACTCGACGTAGAGTACTGAAAGGTACAGCTCGCCGAGCTCGCCCTCATCGCGGGCGGTGCCGCGATTCAATCGACACGACTCGACGTAGAGTACTGAAAGGCCGCCACTTCGGTGCCGAAATGGCCTAGATAGTAGCCTGATTCAATCGACACGACTCGACGTAGAGTACTGAAAGCGCTGATCATGTATTAGGTTGTTTCGTTCCCGCCTCGGATTCAATCGACACGACTCGACGTAGAGTACTGAAAGACGCGGCCCTCGGGGGTGCCTTCCTGTCCGCGGAGAAACGATTCAATCGACACGACTCGACGTAGAGTACTGAAAGCCCGGACGCCCAGCCGCCGGACGAAGCGGCGGCCTGGTGATTCAATCGACACGACTCGACGTAGAGTACTGAAAGCCTGTGCGTCCCCGGCGCCGGCGATCTCGTCAAGGTCGATTCAATCGACACGACTCGACGTAGAGTACTGAAAGAGAGTGCTAGCTGCTGTCGGTGTTGTGCTCTTCTTCTGATTCAATCGACACGACTCGACGTAGAGTACTGAAAGGTCGGTCCGTCAGCGCAACTACAAACGATTATAACGTATAGATTCAATCGACACGACTCGACGTAGAGTACTGAAAGCATTACTACCAACGTGCTGTATGAGTTTCCGCAACGATTCAATCGACACGACTCGACGTAGAGTACTGAAAGCCTGAACCTACGACTGTACTATCAGACAACGGCTATACGATTCAATCGACACGACTCGACGTAGAGTACTGAAAGCTGTACGGCAGTTGCCGACTAGGGCTAGAGGCCGAAGATTCAATCGACACGACTCGACGTAGAGTACTGAAAGAGTACACGCCGTTAATAATACAGTCGCCCTGATAGTTGGGATTCAATCGACACGACTCGACGTAGAGTACTGAAAGAACTGTTCAACAGCGTCGCGCATTGCACGAGACGTTGCGGATTCAATCGACACGACTCGACGTGGAGTACTGAAAGACACACACCGCGTTGGTTGCGTCATGGTTGTGTATCGTGATTCAATCGACACGACTCGACGTAGAGTACTGAAAGTTCACTGTCCAGCTGGAAGGCCACCCGATAGGCTTCCAGGATTCAATCGACACGACTCGACGTAGAGTACTGAAAGCCACTGATAGGCGCTTGCGGCGTCGCGGGACCACCGACGATTCAATCGACACGACTCGACGTAGAGTACTGAAAGTACGCCGCCGTCGATGCCGCGGCGTTCGACGCGCCTGGATTCAATCGACACGACTCGACGTAGAGTACTGAAAGGCTCCTGATTGCACTGCACGCAGGGCCATCCGGCGCTCTCGATTCAATCGACACGACTCGACGTAGAGTACTGAAGGTCGCGGCTGGCGTCGTGGCGGCCTTGATGATCTACGCTCGCGCGGCTCCGGGGGCCACGCGGCGGCGGACGAGCGTCCGCTTGCGGAACAGGCTCGTAGTTCTCGATGCTGAGTCTAATGGCATGCCGAGGCGACCCGGGGCAATAGGTTGGGCTGAATGGCTAATCAAATCGCTTCACGCGCGCGCCATCAGCCATTTTTTGGCTGGTACGTCGTCGGCGCGGCATTTGTTGTCTTTTTTCTGGGTTTTGGATTCATCTACTCGTTCAGCGTGTTCGCGAAGCCAATCGCCGACTCGATTCATTACGATGTGGAAGGCGTCACCGCGCTCTTTTCTCTCTGCTATACCGTCTACCTGATCACCGGCGTCCTCGCTGGGTTCTTGGCAGATCGGGTTGGCGCGCGCGCCGTGGTGGCACTGGGCGGGATCTTGATGGGCCTTGGCCTGCTGGCCGCAAGCCAATCCACGACGAATCTGCAGATCAGCGCAGCCTTTGGTCTCGGGATCGGGCCCGGCCTTGGGTGCTTCTACGTTCCTGCATCAAACGTGGTGGAGGCCTGGTTCATCCGCAGGCGCGGTTACGCGACGGGGATTACTGTCTTGGGATTTTCCACGGGGAATCTGGTTGTGGGGCCAGTCCTCGCGGAGGCGATTCTTCGATTCGGAGTGCGAGCAGCGCTCGGCGGCTTTGGGGTAATCGTCCTCGTCGCAGTCCCAGCCTTGGCGCTGTTGATGATCTCCAGGCCCGAGGATCGCGGGCTCTACCCTGACGGCGACGTGCAACCGCCGCCCACGCTCGCCGAGGAAGAGGGCGGGCTGACGCTGCGACAGGCGATACGGACGCGCGCCTTCTGGCATCTCTATATGGCTATCTTTCTTGCATCGTTCGCGATCTACCTTCCCTTCGCGCATCTCGGAACGTTCGCGGTGAAGTATGGCGCATCGCCGGTACTGGCATCAATGGTGGTCGGGCTGCTCGGATTGGGCGGCATCATCGGGCGGCTTGCGCTCGGCGGTTACACCGACCGCGTGAAACCGATCGTGTCGCTGTTCATCGCCTTTGTCGGGCTGGCGCTCGCGATGGCTATTTGGTACCGATCACTGAATATCTGGGGGCTGGCGGTATTCGCGGTCGTTTTTGGTATCTTCTACACCACGTCGTCGGCTGTTGAGCCGGCCGCCATCGTCAACTACTTCGGCGAGCGGCACGGAGGAGCGATCATGGGAATGATGTTTACGTCCGCTGCCGCCGGGAGCCTGCTCGGTCCGACGATCACGGCTGAGGTGGTCGACAGGACCGGGAGCTACGGTCTTGCCATAGTCGCCGGCGCAGCGTTATTCGTGCTCGCCGCGGCCAGCCTACCCGCGCTTCCCAAGCCGCCGATCGAACGAATACCTCAGTCAGACGACCGTTCGGGAGCTTCACCCCAGCAACGATAATTGGCTGCTCAGGCCTGCGCCCGATATCCCGGTGCTATGCTCGATTCTGCTTATTCAGGCGGCTTGGAGCTTCACGTGCCGGAGTTGTTCAACGTTTGCTCGCCGGATGATGCGCGGGCGCTGCTGTGTAATCGCATCACACCGCTAGCGCGGGCGGTGACGTGCCCGCTCGAGGAGGCACTCGAGCGGGTGACCGCCGTTGCGCTGTGCTCGCCGGTCGATCTTCCGGCGTTTCCGCGATCAACCATGGACGGGTATGCCTTGCGCGCCACCGACAGCTATGGGGCGAGTGAGGGTCTACCCGCCTACCTGCGGCTGATCGGTGAGGTGCCGATGGGACAGCAGGCAGGGCTGCGGGTTGGGCGCGGTGAGCTGGCGAAGGTTCACACCGGTGGAATGATCCCGGACGGCGCCGATGCCGTTGTCATGGTCGAGAATACGCAGCTCGTGGACGAAACGACGCTCGAGGTCGTCAGACCGGTCGCCATCGGTGAGAATGTCATTCCGATCGCTGAGGACATTCACCGTGACGCGCCGGTTCTCCCCCAGGGCCACGTCCTGCGCCCGCAGGATCTTGGCGCGCTTGCCGGGGTCGGCATCGTGCGGATCGAGGTTGTGGCGCGGCCGCTGGTGGCGATAATGGCGACCGGCGATGAGGTGGTGGAGGCAGGATCAGCGCCGGCGCCCGGACAGGTGCGCGATATCAATACCTACACGATCTCATCGCTCGTGCGGCACTCGGGCGCCGAGCCGCACTCCTACGGCATCGTCCCCGATCAGTTCGAACGGCTCTGCGCCTGCGCCCGCCGCGCTCTGGATGAGAACGACGCGCTGATCATTTCCGCGGGCAGCTCGGTCAGCACGCGCGACATGACGGCGGCCGCAATCGAGGGCCTGGGTGCGCCCGGCATCCTCGTGCACGGCGTGTCCATGCATCCCGGCAAACCGACGATTCTGGCGATGGCCGGAGAGAAGCCGGTGTTTGGGTTGCCCGGAAACCCGGTCTCGACCATGATCGCATTTCAACTGTTCGTCGCGCCGGCGCTGGCTCGGCTGCTGGGCACGGTATCGCCCGTCCACCGTATGGTGCGGGCGCATCTAACCCATAACGTCGCATCGATCCCCGGACGTGAGGACTATGTCCAGGCACGGCTCGAGCAGCGCGGTCGCGAAATCTGGGCGGAGCCGGTCTTCGGCAAATCGAACCTTATCTACACCATGGTTCGAGCGGACGGAGTGATCCGTGTCCCGCTTGACCGCGCCGGTCTCTATGCGGGCGACGTCGTCGACGTGGACCTGTTTTAGCTCGTGATGGAACGGCGCTATTACTTAGAGGACATCGCTCTCGACGAGGCTCGGCGCCGCTTCGATCAGGCGCTGACCGAGGAGGACGCGCTACGGCCGCTCGACGGAGAACTCGTGCCGGTGACCGACGCCCTCGGTCGGGTGACCTCCGAGCCTGTTTGGGCGGCGATCTCATCGCCGCACTACCACGCCTCGGCCATGGACGGCGTGGCGGTGCGCGCCTCTGAGACGTTCGGCGCGACGGAGACCGAGCCGCTGCGACTGCTGATTCCGGATCAGGCCATTTGGGTTGATACCGGTGATCCGCTGCCGCCCGACCGCGACGCCGTAATCATGGCCGAGCACGTGCAGGAGATCGGCGAGCATGAGGTGGAGATTCTCGCGGCGGTTGTTCCCTGGCAGCACGTCCGGCCCCTCGGCGAAGACATGGTCGCGACCGAGCTGGTGCTTCCGGAAAATCACCGCATCCGGCCGGTTGACCTCGGCGCGCTGGCCGCCTGCGGGCAAATCCTGGTACGGGTACGCCGGCGGCCTCGCATCGGAATTATCCCAACTGGTAACGAGCTGGTATCGCCCGGGACAGCGCTCAAGCCGGGCGACATCGTCGAGTTCAACTCGCTGATGCTGGCTGCTGTGGTCGCCGAGTGGGGCGGTGTGGCGGAGCGGCTTCCGATCGTGCCGGACCGGGCTGAGGATCTGCGTGCAGCGCTCGAGCGTGCGCTCGCCACGCACGACGTGGTCGCCGTCAGCGCCGGGTCATCGGCCGGATCCGAGGACTACACGGCCTCCGTTGTCGCAGCACTTGGGCGCGTGCTGGTTCACGGCGTCGCGATCCGTCCGGGCCACCCCGTGATTCTGGGAGTCGTGCACGGCAAGCCGGTGATCGGGCTGCCCGGCTATCCGGTCTCGACGATGCTCACGGCTGAGCTGTTCCTGCGGCCGCTGGTCTTTGGAATGCAGGGGCTGGCGGTGCCGGAGCCGGCGATGGCAGAGGCGACGATAACGCGCAAACTGCTGTCGCCGATGGGCGAGGACGAGTTCCTGCGCGTGACGCTTGGCCGCGTAGGCGACCGGATCGTCGCGACGCCGCTGACGCGAGGCGCGGGCGTCGTGAGCTCGCTGGTACGCGCGGACGGTATCGCGCAGATACCCCGGTTCTCCGAGGGCGTTCATGCCGGCGCGCCGGTGAAGGTCGAGCTTCTGCGATCGATGGGCGAAATCGAACGAACGATCGTGGCGATCGGAAGTCACGATCTGGCGCTGGATCTGCTTGCGAGCTTCCTGCAGCACGTTGCGCCGGGCACCCGTTTGTCTTCGGCCAATGTCGGCAGCTACGGGGGTCTCGTGGCGCTCAAGCGCGGCGAGGCACATCTGGCCGGGTCACACCTGCTGGACGAGCAAACCGGTGAATATAATCGCGGCTTCATTCAACAGGTCATCCCCGAGCTCGACGTCGTGCTGGTAAACCTCTCCTATCGCGATCAGGGGCTGATTGTGCCCAAGGGGAACCCGAAGCAGATTCAGACGCTGGAAGATCTGACGCGGAGGGAGGTGCGACTTGTGAACCGGCAGCGCGGGTCGGGGACTCGGGTTCTTCTCGACTACGAGTTGAAGCAGCGCGGCATCGATCCCGAATCCGTCGTCGGGTACGTGCGGGAGGAGTTCACGCACATGGCCGTCGCCGCGGCGGTGATGAGCGGCGCCGCCGACGTGGCTATCGGCATCCTTGGCGCCGCCCGCGCCCTCGACCTGGAATTCGTGCCGCTGCTGCGCGAACGCTACGACCTCGTGATCCCGCGCCTCCACTACGACTCCGCGCTGCTCGAACCGCTGCTCGGAGTCGTTCGAAGCGACGAGTTCCGCACGGCCGTTGAGGCGCTGGGCGGGTACGGCGTGGAGGACATGGGCAAGGAAATGGCCTGATGGAGAGCCAGGCTCGTCATCCTTCGACAGTCTCAGAACGGGCGGAGAGAGATCTCGCGAGCATTGGTCCGGCAATACGGTTCGGCGCGGCAGTTGCAGGGCAGTATGACGCCGGTCGGGCACTGCCCGCTGAGGTCATGGAAGCACTCCACTGGCAGATTGTCGATGCGGCTGGTCTCGCCCCCGGCGCAGCCGTAGTCGACGTTGGCGCCGGGACCGGGGCACTGGCCGGCCCGTTCCTGCGCGACAGCTTTTCCTATGTTGGTCTCGACGCATCCGGCGCGATGCTGCGACAATTTCACGCCGCCTATCATCGGGCATTGCAAGCCGTGCCCCAGGTTGTGCAGGCCGACCTACTTGCCCTCCCGCTCCAGGATTCGAGCTTTGACCTTGTGCTGGCCTTCCGCGTCTTTGGGGTTGTTCGCGGCTGGCGGCGAGGCATCCGTGAGTGCCTGCGCGTATTGAGGACGGGAGGCCACCTGATTGCCGGGCGGGTTGAGCGTGGACCAGGCTCGCTGCACGAGATTGTCCGCAGCGAGCGCAACCGCCTGCTCGAGCAGGCCGGGAGCCAGACCCGCCGCCCCGGCGGAGATGATAGCGCGGTTGTGCAGACGCTGGCAGCCGAGGCGGAGTTCGAGGCCCGGCTGGGTCCAGTCGCCTGGACCGTGCGGACGACGCCGCGGCGGATTCTGGAGCAGAATCTGACCGGGTGGCGTATTCAGGCGCTGCCGCCAGCGGAGCGGGACGAACTCAGGAGCAGGCTGTCGGCGGCACTCACTGCGCGCTGCGGGAGCCTCGACAGCGAATTCGAAGAGCCCGCAGCCGTAATGCTGCATAGCTTCCGCAAGCGCTGAGGTCGGGCGCACGCTCCGGCTCAGATTGCCCACCCGCCCAATATTTGATTTTTACTGCTCAGGGCTGGGTGAGCACGAGCTTGCTGAATCTCACGTCGTAGGTGCCGGGATATGCGGAGCCGAGAGGGTAGATAGCCCAGGAGTCGTTCAGCGTGAAGTTGCCGACTCCAAGGGCCGCTTGGCCGGTGCCATAGGAGCGATCCTGAAACGATCCGACCGGCGTGCCGTCAATGCTCACCGAGATCTTGCTGCCGGCGCAGGTCAGGAGCAGATGGTGACTTGCTGTCGGGGATGGGGTTCCTGGCAGAAACTGAACGCCTGTTAGGCTCACGCCGGTGTTGCCGTCGCCTCTGTACAGGCCCCAGCCGTTTGACACGGGCGAGAATTGCAATCGGTAGCCGCTGAAGCCCGCACCGCTCGCCTGTCGCCGGCAGTAGAGCCGAACGGG
>Ga0193751_1000335_pt1 | contig 38523 bp, 40 predicted proteins | sample L1c2metaG_FD_143050 | JGI IMG/M metagenome (GOLD analysis project Ga0193751, IMG submission 143050) | Soil microbial communities from a riparian zone of the East river system, Colorado, United States - L1c2 | ecosystem: Environmental > Terrestrial > Soil > Riparian zone | place: USA: East River...
AAATCCTTGACCAGCAAGGCGCCGACACCCGGCGGCCCGCCGAGCTTGTGCGCCGAAATCGAGATGAAATCGGCGTCCGGAAGCGCGATCTTGCCCGCGCCCTGCGCGCAATCGGCGAGCAGCAGCGATCCGGCGATGCGCACCCGCGCATAAATCTCGTCGAGTGGCTGGATCACGCCGGTTTCGTTGTTCACCTGCTGGATCGCGACCAGTGCGGGACCATCGGCGACCGCGCGGTCGAGCGCGTCGAGGTCGATCAGGCCATTGCCATCGACCGACAGGACAATCGCATCCTCGCCCAACGCCGCGCCGACCGCCTCATGTTCGGTCGGCCCGAGGATTCGTCGTTCCGCCTTCGCCCGCGCCGCGGTGATTGCGATCGCCTCGGTCGCGCCGGAAGTGAAGAGGACGTCATGACGCCAGCCGAGCGCGTCCGCGACCGTCCGGCGGGCGTCCTCCAGCGCGGCCCGCGCCCGACGGCCATCGCCGTGCGGCGAGCTCGGGTTGGCCCAGTCCTCCAACGCGTGCGCCATCGCAGCCCGAGCCTCGGGCAGAACCGGCGTCGTCGCGGCGTGATCGAGGTAGAGGCGGTCGAGCTTGGCCAAAAGTCGTGGATTCCTGCCGATTGCCACTTCGGAAGCCGCCCCTATATAGGAGCCAACGCCGCCGCGCAGCAGCGACGAGCGGCTTCAGTCGTTACGCGAGCTTTTGCATCCATGCCCGAAGTGATTTTTCCAGGCCCGGAGGGCCGCCTCGAAGGCCGATTCCATCCCGGCACCCGTCCCCGCGCGCCGGTCGCGCTGATCCTCCATTCGCACCCGCAGGCCGGCGGGTCGATGAACAACAAGATCGTCCAGCTCCTGTACCAGACGTTCGTCCGGCGCGGATTTGCGACCCTGCGCTTCAATTTCCGCGGAGTCGGCAAGAGCCAGGGCGTGTTCGACAACGGCATCGGCGAGCTGTCGGACGCCGCCTCGGCTCTCGACTGGGTTCAGCAGATCCATCCCGAGGCCGAGACCACCTGGGTCGCGGGCGTCAGCTTCGGCGCGTGGATTGGAATGCAGCTTTTGATGCGCCGCCCGGAGATCAAGGGCTTCATCTCGATCGCGCCGCCCGCGAATATGTACGACTTCAGCTTCCTCGCGCCCTGCCCTTCATCGGGCATCATCGTCCAGGGCGAGGCCGATGAAGTCGTGACCCCAAGCGCCGTCCAGAAGCTGGTCGACAAGCTTCGCACCCAGCGTCACATCACCATCAATCACGAGCTGATCCCGGGCGCGAATCACTTCTTCGCCAATGAGCTCGAACTATTGATGAAGGAGGTCGACGAATATCTCGACATGCGGCTCGCCACCGACCCCATCAAGCCGGCTACACTGTCCAGATCATCACGTTCATAACGATGACCGCGGCCGCGACGATCATGAGGATTCCGCGGGCGCGAGTCGGACGCTTCGTTGCTAGCTTTGCGCCACCCGCCAGCAGCAGGAAGGCGGCGACCATCGCGATAGCGGATGCAAGCGACGAAAAATTCTGCATTTCCCGGACCCAATTTCACTAAGACTTAACCAAGATCGGTCCACATTGGCATCCATGCCAACGGCCAACCAGCAGGCGCGCCTCGAAGAGGCGTTCGAGCGGATCGAGGAAACGATCCTGCCGTGCATCGCGATGATGCTCGAAACCTTGATCGACGCGTCAGAATCGGTCGCCGAGAACGAGCGCCGCTTCCTTGTCGGCGAATTGAAGACGCTCGCCGCCGAGCTCGAAGAGCTGACCCAGGCGGTCGAGCGTTCGAGCCCGATGCACGTCGAGCCGGGCGAATATAAGACCCGCAGCGCCGCCTAAGCCGCTTCGCTGATGATCCGCGCATGAAGCGCCTGATCGACATTGCCACCCGACAAAACGACGACCGTCCCCTCCCGGGCCTCGACCTTGCCCGAAAGCAGCGCGGCAAACGCGACCGCCCCGCCCGGCTCGACCACCAGCTCGTGCTGGGCCCAGGCGAAGCGCATCGCGTCAGCGGCGTCCCCGTCGCTGACCGCCAGCGCCCGCGCGCCGCGTTCCTGAAGGATTCCGAAAGTGATCGGCGATACCCGAGGCGTTTGCAGCGCGTCGCAGAAGGTGTCGGGCGCGTCGGCTGGAACGGACACGATCTCGCCAATGTCGAGCGAACGCGCCATGTCGTCCCAGCCTTCGGGCTCGACGATCACGATTTCGGCTTCCGGACAGGCGAGCGCGATCCCCGACGCGAGGCCCCCGCCACCACAGGGAATAATGATCCGCTGGGGCGGTTCGGTCATCTGGTCGAGGATCTCGAGCCCCGCCGTGCCCTGGCCGGCGACGATCGCGGGATCGTCGAAGCTCGGGACGACCGTTGCTCCGGATTCGCTGGCGATCTTGGCCGCGATAGCCTCGCGGCTCTCGGTCCGGCGGTCGTAAAAGATGATCTCGGCACCTTCGCCGCGAGTGCCCTCGACCTTCACCTTTGGCGCGTCGGCCGGCATTACGATGATCGCGCGGATGTCGAGCCGCCGAGCGGCGATCGCCACCCCGCGCGCATGATTACCCGAGGAGAAAGCGACGACACCGCGTTCCCGCTCTTCGGGCGAGAGCTGCAGCAGGCGGTTGGTCGCGCCCCTCACCTTGAACGCGCCGCCGGTCTGCAGGCACTCGCATTTCAGCCAAATCCGGGACCCGCCGACGTCGCTCTCGATGAGCGGCGTCCGCTCGACCAGTCCAGCCACCCGCTCGGCGGCTTTGAGCACGTCATCGCGTGTCACTTGTAGAATTTGGCTCAAGTCTTTGACCTTCCTGTATTTTCGATCAACCGTTGCAGTTTGACGACAAATGCTCCCCAAAATCATCCACAGGCCCCAAAAATTCTTGCGTCGGACGACCCCCAAACATATATCGCGCCCCGCTGCCCCATGGGACTTCCAACCGCAAGGCAGCTCTTCGTGTTGAACTACCTGTTGGAGGTCCCTTGAGTTGCACAAGCATCCTCGCGCGCTGGGGCTAGCTACAGCCCCGAACGGCAGCCGGAGCGCTGCTGACATTCTCAAGCTGCGTCCGGTTCAACCGGTCACTCTCCTGCGGCCGCACGCTGCGCGGCGCGCCGCGCTGTTCTTCGTCGAGAAGTTTCCAGGACGCTCGCTTTATGCGGTGAAGGCGAACCCGTCGCCGGAGCTTCTGCAGATCCTGTGGGACTCGGGCATCACCCATTACGACGTCGCGTCGATCGGCGAAGTCCGGCTTCTCTCCGAGATTCTGCCCGAGGCCGTCCAGTGCTTCATGCACCCGGTCAAGGCCGAGGAGGTGATCGCCGAGGCCTATTTCGAGCATGGCGTGAAGACCTTTGCGCTCGACACGCTCGACGAACTCGAGAAAATCGTCCGTGCGACCGCGAGCCCGGAAGGGGTTGTCGCGACCGATCTCAGCCTCCTGGTGCGGATCAGCGTCGACAATGGCCATGCCAGACTCAGCCTTGGCGCAAAGTTCGGGGCCGATCCCGCCGAGATGAAGTCGCTGCTCATGGCGACGCGTCAAGTCGCCGACGCGCTCGGCATCTGCTTCCACGTCGGCAGCCAGGCGATGAGCCCGGCGGCCTTTGCCGAGGCGATGGCTCGCGTGCGTGACGCGATCGTCGGCGCGGCCGTCACGGTCGACATCGTCGACGTCGGTGGCGGCTTTCCTTCGGTCTATCCGGGGATGGAGCCGCCCGCGCTCGAGACCTATTTCTCCGTAATCCACGCCGGGTTCGAGGCGCTGCCGGTCAGCTACTCGTCCGAATTGTGGTGCGAACCCGGACGTGCGCTTTGCGCGGAATATGCGTCGATTGTCGTCCGTGTGGAAAAGCGCCGCGACAACGAGCTTTACATCAACGACGGCGCCTACGGCGCGCTGTTCGACGCCGCGCACATCGGCTGGCGCTACCCGGTGCGCCTTCTGCGCCAGACCAGGTCGAACGTTCGGCCGATGGAATTCAGCTTCTACGGGCCGACCTGCGACGATCTCGACCGCATGGCGGGGCCGTTCGAGCTGCCGGCCGACGTCGGTCCCGGAGATTATATCGAGATCGGGATGCTCGGCGCTTACGGCTGCGCGATGCGTACCGCCTTCAACGGTTTCGGCGTCGCCGAGACGGCAATTGTCGAGGACGAGCCAATGGCGAGCCTCTACATGCAACCGGGTCGGATCACGCGCTCGAACGTCGTGAAGTTGTAGGCCGCCACGCAACCGTCATCCCCGCACAAACGGGGATCCCGCTTTGTTTTTCTTGACCATCGCGAGTAGCGGGATTCCCGCATTCGCGGGAATGACGAGGATTGAATTGCCATGAGCACTGAAGAGCTGATCGATCGCAGCGCGGTCAATGACACCCGCAAGTCGGAGCTGCTGTCGACCCCAGTCGAGCATATCGACATCACCAAGTTCGACGCCCGCCCGGTCATCGAGGCAATGGGCAAGATGAGCTTCACCAGCCGCGACCTCGCCCGCGCCACCCAAATCTACAACCAGATGCTCGAGGACCCCGATTGCTCGATCATCCTGGTCGTCGCCGGATCAACCTCGGCCGGCGGCTGCATGGACCTCTATGCCGAACTCGTGAAGTCGAACATGGTCGACGCGATCGTCGCCACGGGCGCCACCATCGTCGACATGGATTTCTTCGAAGCGCTTGGCCACAAACACTACCAAGCCAATGAAATTCCTGACGATGATACTCTGCGCTCGCTCTATATCGACCGCATTTACGACACCTATATCGACGAGGAGCAGCTGCAGGATTGCGACCATACGATCGGCAAGATCGCCGACAGCCTCGAGCCCCGGCCGTACAGCAGCCGGGCCTTCATCCGCGAAATGGGCCAGTGGCTCGCGACAGGCAACGGCAAGAAGGACAACAGCCTGGTCAAGCTCGCCTATGAGCATGACGTGCCGATCTTCTGCCCGGCCTTCACCGATTCATCCGCCGGCTTCGGCCTCGTCAAGCACCAGGTCGACGCGATGAAGCGCGGCGGCCATTACATGACGCTCGACAGCATCGCCGACTTCCGTGAGCTCACCGACATCAAGATCAAGGCGGGCACCACCGGCTTGCTGATGATCGGCGGCGGCGTGCCGAAGAATTTCGCGCAGGACACCGTCGTCTGCGCCGAAATCCTCGGCCACGACAACGTCGAAGTTCATAAATATGCCGTGCAGATCACCGTCGCCGACGTCCGCGACGGGGCCTGCTCGTCCTCAACGCTGCAGGAAGCGGCGAGCTGGGGCAAGGTCTCGACCGCGACGGAGCAGATGGTATTCGCCGAGGCGACCAGCGTTCTTCCGCTGCTTGCCAGCGACGCCTGGCACCGCGGTGCCTGGCGCAAGCGCGAGAAGCGCCGCTTCGCCAAGCTGTTCGACTAGGTTCCTCGTCATCCCGGACTTGGTGACGGCATGCGGCACTGTCTGGGGGACAGTGCCGTTCCGTTCACGAATCCATGAACACGATTGTCGATAACTGAATCGGTCAGTGTTCATGGATTCCAGCTTTCGCTGGAATGACGGCCTGGATTGTTGCACCCTTCCCGCTCGCTCAGCAGGGGAGGCTTTTCATGCATTTTAGCCCGATTCTCGCGCCGGTCGTGGCGCTGGTCGCGTGGACGCTCGTCGTCATGTTGTGGATGGTGGTGACCCGTATCGGCGCGATGCGCCGCGCCGGAATCGATCTTAGCAGCCGAGTCGGCGGCCGCGGCGCCAACCTCGAAGGCGCGCTGCCCGACGAGGTTATGTGGAAATCCCACAATTACATGCACCTCGTCGAGCAGCCGACGCTATTCTACGCGATCGCTTTGACCCTCGCGCTCCTCGATTTCGGCGGCGGCATCAACATGTGGCTGGCCTGGGCCTATGTCGGCCTGCGAATCGTCCACAGCCTGATCCAGGCAACGTATAATCGCGTGCTCCACCGCTTCATCGTGTTCGGTCTCGCCTCGCTGTGCCTGCTCGGACTGACGGTCCACGCCGGCTTCTGGATCCTCCACCACTGCGGGTGGATCTAGCGCACGAAGCAGCCTGCTAGCTCGACGTGGGTCGACCAGCGGAACTGGCCGACCGGCCGCAACCAGTCGAGGCGATAGCCGCCGTCAGCGAGCGTCTTGGCGTCGCGGGCGAACGTCACTGGGTTGCAGCTGACATAGGCGATCCTCGCCACGCTTGATCCGGCCAGCGCCGCCACTTGTTCCCCCGCGCCGGCCCTCGGCGGATCGAGGATCACCGCCTCGAAGCGCGCTATCTCATCCGCGTCGAGCGGGCGCCGATAGAGGTCACGATGCTCGACGGCGATGCTCGGCGCGGCCCGTTCGAGCGCGGCCGCGGCATCGCGCGAAGCTTCGGCCGCATAGCTGGCGTGAGCAGCCAAAGCGAAGGTGCCGAGGCCGGCGAACAGGTCAGCAATGCGCTCTGACCCTGCAACCGCGTCACGCACAGCCTCGACCAGCGCCGCTTCGCCATTCTCGGTTGCTTGTAGGAAGCCGCCGACCGGGAATAACACCGGCGTGCCCGACAACGTCACGGTCGCCGGATGCGGCTCGTAAAGGGTTTCCGGCCCGAGACCCTGATCGATGCTCAGCCGGGCGAGGGAATGGCGCAAGGCAAAACCATTCAGCGCTTCGATCGCCTTCAGATCGCTCGCCTCAACACCCTTCAAGAGAACGTCCGGTCCTTGGTCGACCAAAGTCAGCAGCACGTCGGCGGTACGGCGCGGCGGGAGAAGGCCGCCAAGCAATCGACGCAGCGGATCGACCAGCGCGAAGATCTCGGGCCGCAGGATGTAGCATTCCAGCATGTCGACGATGCGGTGCGTTTTCCCGGCGTTGAAACCGACGAGTGCGCCATTGCCCACCTTGATCGCTCGCAGCGCCGCGCGCCGGCGGCTTTTCGGCGGCGACAGATGGGGTTCGCAAATTTCGGTCGAAAGCCCGTGCTGCGCCAGCGCGGTCTCGACCCGCGAGACCAGATAGCCGCAATAGGCGCTATCGTCGGCATGCTGCAGCTGGCACCCGCCGCATTCCGGAAAGTGACGGCACGGCGGCTCCCGGTGGTGCGGCCCTGGGGCAAGCGCGCCATCGTCCAGCAGCACATCACCGGGAACCCCGAACGGCACATGGCGTCCGCTCGCGGTGACTCCGTCGCCGCGGGCCGCAATTCTGACGATCTCTTCGTTCATCCGAGCAGCGCGAGCGCCTTCGGGATCGCGTCGGCGAGATCGTCCGCGATCATCTGTGGTCCCGCGAGCTCGGCGGCACGGCCATGAATCCAGACTCCCGCGCAGGCCGCCTCGAACGGTTCGAGGCCCCTCGCCCGCACCGCGGCAATAATCCCGGCCAGCACGTCACCGGTTCCTGCCGTCGCCAGCCAGGCCGGCGCCGGCGGCCCGAATCCCAGCCGCCCATCGGGTGCCGCGACCACCGTGTCCGGACCTTTATAGACGATCACCGCGCCAGAACGGCTCGCGGCATCGAGCGCCCGCTCCGCCTTGGTGCCGGAGCTGTCGCCGAACAGCTTGCGGAATTCGCCGTCGTGCGGGGTCAGGATCGCCTCCTGGCCCTTGAGGCGCTCCGGATTGCCGATGTGCGCGATCCCGTCCGCGTCGATCACCTTCGGCGCTTTGGCGGTCAGCGCCAGAGTCAGGACCTGGGGAGTGTCGCCCAGGCCAGGACCGACCAGCAGGCAGCCGATGCGCGGGTCGTTGACCTCGGCGGTGTCGGTTTGGACGATCGATGCCGGCAATCCATCGATGCTGCGCGAGGTGCTGACCCGGACATAGCCCGCCCCGGCCCGCGCGGCAGCCATCGCCGCGAGCGCGATCGCGCCCGGCATTTTCCCGGCGAGAGCATGGACCAATCCGCGGTCATATTTGTGACCGCCGGGATCGAGCGCCGGAAGCTTCGGAGCGCCGATTTCGTGCCAATCCGTGGACGCGGTGATGCCGATATCGGCCAGCACCACACGGCCGCATTTGTGCATTGCCGGATGCAGTCGATGCGCGGGCTTCAGCGCGCCGAAGGTGACCGTCATGTCGTAGTCGTGCAGGGGGTTGAGCTGCTCGCCGGAATCGGCCTCGATGCCGCTCGGCAGGTCGCATGCGACGGCCACGACCGCCTCGTGTACAAGCTCGGAAAGTAGCAGGCTGAACGCGTCATCGAGCCCGCGCTTGAGACCGGTTCCGAACAGGGCGTCGATGACCAGCGGCAGGCCGTGCGTGTCCTGGGACAGCGTCTCGACTTCCCCTTCCCACTGCGAGCGCGCCCATTTGGCGGCGTCGCTCTTCGGCTCGGACAGCGCGGCAACCCGAACCTCTATCCCGCGCTCTGCCAAATGACGCGCAGCGACATAACCGTCGCCGCCGTTGTTGCCCGGTCCCGCAAGGACCAGCGCGGGCAGTGGCCCGGCGAAGCGATAGACGGCTTCGGCAAGCCCCGCCCCGGCCCGTTCCATCAATTGCTCGGCGCTTGTCCCGCTATCGATCGCCGCCTGCTCGGCGGAGCGCATCTGCTCAGCGGTGAGGATCGGGCGCATGCCCGGCCTTTAGCGCAGCGAAGTCGCCAGGCGCCACCATTCGCGGGGAACCGCGTCCGCGGCCAGATCTCGCGCCTCCTCGCTGTCGAACAGGGCGAAGCAGGTCGCGCCCGATCCCGACATGCGGGCGAACGTTGCACCTGGCCGGGTTCCGAGCCACGCCAGCACGGTCTCGATTTGTGGAACCAGCGCGATCGCGGGCGCTTCGAGATCGTTGCCGCCTTCCCGCCAATCCTCGAGCGGGCCGCCGTCGACGCCGTCCCAGCGGCCGAACACTTCGGCGGTCGACAGTGGCACCCGCGGGTTCACCAGCAACACCGGCGCACCCGACAGCTCGGCCAGCGAAACCGGCGTCAATTCATCCCCTGCCCCCTCGCCTCGTGCCGCCATGCTCAGCAGGCAGGCCGGGACGTCGCTTCCCAATCCTGGGGCAACCGCCTCGGCGTGCGAGGGGTCGATGCGCCACAATGACGTCAGCAGCCTGAGCGCTGCCGCAGCGTCCGCCGAGCCGCCGCCGATGCCCGAAGCGACCGGCAGCCTTTTGTCGAGCGTCAGCGCCGCGCCTTGCTTGACATCCGCCGCCTCGGCCAACGCCCGCGCCGCGCGAACCACGAGATTGTCCCCGCCGAGATCCCCGGCGAAAGGACCGACAATCTCGAGCGAAACAGCGTCGGACTCCTCGCCGCTCAGCCAGTCGCCGTCGATGCAGAATGCGAACAGAGTCTCGATCGCGTGCCGGCCGTCAGGAAGTTTGCCGCGAACATGGAGCGCGAGGTTGATCTTCGCCGCCGCAATTTCGCGGTTGAGGCCGCTCAAGGCGCGGCGTTCGCGGGCGTGAGACCGGAGTTGAGTTTGGCTTTGACCCGCGTTGCGATTTCATCCTCGGCCGTGATCAGCGCGGCATTCCACGCGAACCGCGCCTCGTACCGCCGGCCCGACTTGAACAGGGCATCACCAAGATGCTCCTGAATCTCGGCCTGGTCGGGATCCTTTTCCGCCGCCCGCTGCAGCGTCGCGATCGCATCGTCGACCTTGCCGCGCTTGAACTCGGCCCAGCCGAGCGAGTCGGTAATCGACGCGTCGTCGGGCGAAAGGTCACTCGCCTTGCGGATCATCGCTTCGGCCGCATCCACGTCCTCGCCGCGCTCGAGCTTGGCGTAACCCAGGAAGTTGAGCAGCAACGGCTGATCGGGTGCGATCGCCAACCCCTGCTGCAGCGCCTGTTTTGCTTCCGGCCAACGATTGGCCTGTTCGAGCGCGCTCGCCCGCAGCAGGAGCAAGGTCCACAATTGGGTCTTCGGGCCTTGCGAATTGGCCAGGGCGACAGCACGGCCATAAGCGTCGGCCGCTTCATTCTGGCGCTTCATCGCCTGGTAGACATCACCGAGCCGCGACAGATCGTTGACGCTCGCGCCCGGCGCGGCAGCAGCGGCCGCTGCGACGGCATAAGCATCGTTGAAGCGCTTTTCGTCCGTCAGGATTCGGACTTCGCCGTCGTGCACCTGAGAGATCAGCGCATCGTTCGGGGGGATGGCGCGCAGCAACGCGAGCGCTTCCTCCGACCTGTCCTGCCCATCGAGCAGAACCGCGAGCAGGACCGTCGCGCTGCTGTTGGTTGGGTCCGCGTAGCGCGCAACCTGGACCAGTCCGATCGGCGGCGCCGAGCGCTGCAGGCGCGCAAGGTCAGCGGAGAATGCCGTGAGCGTCTCGCTCAATGCCTTGGCGCTGGTGTCGATTGCCTGACCGCTCGACTTTCCCGCGAGCGCCCGCTGCCGCGCTGCATCGCCGTCACTCATCCCGTCGAGCATCATCGCGGCCCGGGTCCGGTCGCCGGCGGCGAGGAATCCATCCGCGAAGGCCAGCCGCAGCCGGTCCTCGCGCGCGCCGGCCGCACCGATCGCGCGGCGGGCGTAGGGCTCGGCGTCGGCGGTGCGGCCGAACTTCAACAGGATCAGCGCTCGTTCCTCCGAGCGCAGCGGACCGAGCAGGCCGCCGACTGGAACCTGGTCGATCGTCGAAAGCGCTCGGTCGAGGTCGCCGCGCTCGGCCGCGTCCCAGGCGGTCACCAGCGGCGCCAGGAACGACAGATCGCCATTGTCGCCGTTTGCCGCGAGCCAGCCGAGCGCCCGATCGGGCCGGCGGTGCTTGATCTCGTCGGCGACCAGCAAGAGCCGGGCGTCGGTTGGGAGCTTGGCCGCAGGGACCGAGCGGGCGAGCTTGAGCGCGAGATCGATCTGCCCCGCGCCGAGCGCTTCGCCGAGCGCCTTGCGCGCGAGGTCGACCTGGTCAGGCTGAATAGCAGCGAGCGTGGCCAGCAATTCGGCCGAGCGGGCGTGGTCGCCGTTCATCGCCGCGGCCCGCGCCTGGACATAGGTCAACGCCGGATCGCCCGCGGACGTCAGCCGCGCCCCGGCTTCTCCCGGAACCAGCACGAGGGCGGCCAGCGCCGCTCCGCTCAGCCATTTACATGTTCGGGTAATTGGGGCCTCCGCCGCCTTCGGGAGTGACCCAGTTGATGTTCTGGGTCGGGTCCTTGATGTCGCACGTCTTGCAGTGGACGCAGTTCTGGGCGTTGATCTGGAGCCTTTGTTCGCCACTTCCACTGTCCACAAATTCATAAACTCCCGCCGGGCAGTACCGCTGTTCCGGACCCGCATAAACCGGCAGGTTAATCGCGGTCGGTATGTCGGCGTCCTTGAGCGTCAGATGAACCGGCTGGTCCTCTTCGTGATTGGTGTTCGAAACGAACACCGAGGACAAGCGATCAAAGGTTAGCACGCCGTCGGCCTTGGGATAAGCGATCGGCTTCGCCAGTTCCTTGCGCTTCAGGCTCTCATGGTCGGGCCTGTTCTTGAGCGTCCACGGCAGCTTCAGTTCGAGATAGCCGAGCCACATGTCGAGCCCGGCATAGAGCGTTCCCAAAGTCCCGCCCCAATGCGCGACCGCGGGCTGGGCATTGCGCACCAGTTTCAATTCCTTCGCCACCCAGCTCTTGTGGAGCGTCGCAGGGTAAGTCTCGAGCACGTCGCCGGAACGATCGGCAGCAATCGCCTCGAACGCGGCGTCGGCGGCGAGCATCGCCGATTTCATCGCAGTGTGCGTGCCCTTGATCCGCGGCACGTTCACGAACCCCGCCGAGCAGCCAATCAGCGCCCCGCCGGGGAACGCCAGCTGGGGGATGGCCTGATATCCCCCTTCGTTGATCGCCCGCGCGCCGTAGGACACGCGCCGTCCGCCCTCGATTTCGGCGCGGATCGCCGGATGGGTCTTCCAGCGCTGGAATTCCTCGAACGGCGACAAATAGGGGTTCGAATAATCCAGCGCGACGACGAACCCCAGGGCGACCTGATTGTTCTCCTGGTGGTAGAGAAAGCCGCCGCCCCAAGCGTCGCTAAGCGGCCAGCCCTGGGTATGGATCACTCGCCCGGGCTTGTGCTTTTCCGCAGGAACGTCCCACAACTCCTTGACACCAAGGCCGAAAACTTGTGGTCCACTCTCCTTGCGCAGTGCAAATATGTCGGTCAGGCGCTTGGTCAGATGGCCGCGCGCGCCTTCGGCGAAGAACGAGTAACGGGCATGGAGCTCGATCCCCGGCTGGTAATCTGGTCGGTGGCTGCCGTCGCGCGCAATGCCCATGTCGCCGGTCGCGACGCCCCTCACCGCGCCGTCCTCGCGGTACAGAATCTCGGCTGCCGGAAAGCCGGGGAAAATCTCGACGCCGAGCTCCTCCGCCTGGCCGGCGAGCCAGCGGCACAGATTGCCGAGGCTCAACGTGTAGGTGCCCTTGTTGCGCATGAAGGGCGGTAACAGCGCCTCGGGCACGGCCCACTTGCCCTTCTTGGTCAGCAGCCAATGGTGGTTCTCGGTGACGGGCACGGTCAGCGGCGCGCCCTTCCCCTTCCAGTCAGGGATCAGCTCGTTCAATGCGATCGGATCGATCACCGCGCCCGACAGGATATGTGCTCCGACTTCGCTGCCCTTTTCGAGGATGCAAACCGAAAGCTCGCGACCGGCCCTGTTCGCCAGCTGCTTCAGACGGATCGCCGCGGCCAGACCCGCCGGGCCCGCGCCGACGATCACCACGTCGTAGTTCATGGATTCGCGCTGCATCTTCTCCCCGAGCTGCGCCGGTAAGTGCCTCCGACCGAACCTCTCGTCGCGTGTGAGACTCGTCCTGCCTTCCGTGCCCTGCCAATTCCTTGACCGCAACGTCAATGGCGGTGAGGAAAGGAAAAGTGGGTGGGCAAGCAAACAATATCGGCATTGCCGAAGCGCGCAGCGCATTGAGCTGGTGGCTCGACGCCGGGGTCGACGTCGCTGTCCAGGAGGAACCGCGCGATTGGCTGCGACCCGCGCCTCCTCCCCCCCGGACGTTGCCGGAATCCACTCCCACCCCAAATGTCAGCGAGCCAAGCCACGACACGCTGGCAGAGCTTCAGGGCTGGCTCGCCAGCAGCGCGCAACTGCCGCTCGCTTCGACGACGGCCCGGCGAATCCTTCCGCACGGGCCGGAGAATGCGGCGGTGATGCTGTTGAGCGACGCCCCGGCGCTCGAAGATTTTGCGGCCGGCCAACCGATCGGCGGCGAAGCATGGGATCTCGCCAGGCGGATGCTGGCCGCGATCGGGATCGACGCCGACCAGGCCTACAGCGCAGCATTGTCCTGTTTTCACGCGCCCGGCACAAAGATGACTCCTGCCGACCGCGAGGCCTGCGCCGACATCGCGCGCCGCCATATCCGCCTCGCCCAGCCGAAACGGCTGTTGCTCCTTGGCGACGGGCCCGCCCAGGCGCTGCTCGGCAAGCGCCTGCTCGAGGCGCGCGGCCACGTCCACAAGGTCGAGGGCGTACGCGCCGTCGCGACCTTCCATCCCCGCCATCTCATTAATCGGCCCTTAGACAAGCATCTGGCATGGAAGGATCTTCTGCTGTTGATGGAGGATGAGTCTTGAAGGCCGGTGCGCTTGCATTTGGGACCTTGCTGTGGGCGGCGCCGGTGCTCGCGCAGCCGTCGGACCCGCTCGCGCCCCTCTCGAAGAATCCCCAACCGGCGGAAACCACGCCTTCCTCCGTTCAATTCCCGACCGCGCAGCCCCTCGTTGCCCAGCCCGCGCCGCCACCTGTACCGACCGTCGTCGTCCCCAAGGACTGGCGCGGCGTGTTCGACGCCATTGACACCCGCAATTGGGCATCGGCGCAGGCGGCGATCGTCGCGCTCCCGCAAAGCGTCCTCACCCCGGTCGCCAAGGCCGAGCTGTACACCGCCAAGGGCTCGCCGGTCGTCGACCTCGGCTCGCTCCAGGCGCTCATCACCGAAGCCCCCGAATTGCCCCAGGCCGACCAGCTAGCGCGCATGGCGCTCAGCCGCGGCTCGACATCGCAGCTGCTGGTGGTTCCCGAGCGGGCGACCATCAATCTTGGCTCGGCGCCCGGGCGCTACCGCGCCAAGCCGATCTCGGGCGAACCTGCCGCCGACGAGCTGCGCGGCGAGCTCGATCCCCTGGTCAAGATCGACGATGCCGCGGGCGCCGAAGCCCAACTCCTCATCTACGCGCCGCAATTGTCATTCGAGGCCAGGGCCGAGGCCGCCACGCGTGTCGCCTTCGTTTATTACGTGCTCGGGCTGGACATGGACGCTCGCCGCGTCGCCGACACCTGGCGCCAGGGCGCACTCGGCGACTGGGCGCCGCAGGCAGCGTGGGTGTCCGCACTCGCCTCGTGGCGGCTCGGCGATTGCGAGTCCGCATCGCGTGCCTTCCAGCAGGTCGCATCGCTGGCCCAGCAGCGCGAGCTGCGCGCCGCCGGCTATTATTGGGCCGCGCGCTCGGAGCAGACGTGCCGCCGCCCGCGCTCGGTCGAGCAGCTGATGCGCGCCGCCGCGGCCTCTCCAGAAAGCTTCTACGGGCTGCTCGCCCGGGAGACTCTGGGCATGGATACCAAGCTGCCACCCGACCCGTTCATCGGATACGACCCGCCGGTCGAGCAGCTGCCGAACGTCAGGCGCGCGATCGAGCTGGCCCGGATCGGCGAGCCCGCGCTGGCCGAGGAAATGCTTCGCCACCAGGCCAAGATCGGCGCTCCGTCGGAGCATCATGCGCTGATCGATATGGCCAAGAAGCTCGACCTTCCCGCGGCGCAGATGTGGCTGGCGAGCAACGGCCAGCCCGGCGCGCAAGCGGATCCTGCAGACCGCTATCCCAATCCCCACTGGAGTCCCTTGATGGGGTGGCGAGTCGATCCGGCGCTGGCGTTCGGCCACATCGTCCAGGAATCTTCGTTCCGCCGGACCGCGGTCAGCACCGCCGGGGCGGTCGGGCTGATGCAGGTGCTCCCGGTGACCGCGCAGATGCTTTCGCAGAACCGCGGCGTCCCCTACTCGCGCGCTACGCTCACCGATCCACGGATCAACCTCGAGTTCGGGCAAAGCTTCATCGAGATGATGCGCGGGTCATCGGCGACCGCCGGCCAGCTGCCGCGCGTGATCGCCTCCTATAATGCCGGGCCGCTTCCGGTCGCGCGCTGGGCGTCGATCAATGACAAGGGCGATCCTTTGCTGTGGATCGAGTCCATCCCTTATTGGGAGACGCGCTATTACGTCCCGGCTGTGCTCCGCAACATGTGGGTCTACCAGGGGCTCAACGACGAGGAGACGACCACTCTCCACTCGATCGCCGAGCATAAGTGGCCGTTGTTCCCGACCAACATGACGCGGCTGATCCACTAAACAAAAACGGCTCCCCAGCATGTGCCCGGGAGCCGAGGCATGCTCTCCAGGAGTAGAGAGCACTCACGTGTTGGCAATTACCGTCCGCGTTCGCCGCGCTCGGTGGGTGCCGGCGGCGGTGGCGGAGGCGGAGGCGGTGCCGGACAGGCCGAAGTCGCCAGGATCACCGAGCCGTCCGGGCAGGTCTGCGTTGCCGGCGCGGGCGGCGGTGGCGGCGGCGCAGGCGCCGCGGCAGGTATCGGAGCGGGCGCCGGACTGGACGCGTTGAAGTTGTAGACGAGGCTCGCGAGCAGGCTGTGCGAATCGTAATTGCCCGAAGCCTGGGTCGTGAAGTTCGTCCCGTTCAGAGCGAACGTGTCGTTGAAATTGAGCTTGCCGGTGTGGAAATAGCGGTACTTCAATCCGGCATCGATGTTCGGCGTGAGCGCGTAGCGCACCCCGGCTATGCCCTGGAACGCCCACGCATTGTCCTTGTCGCCCGAGAAGGACGCCCAGGCGCGACCGACGCCGCCGCCGACATAGCCGCCAAAGCCGCCGCCGAAGTCGCCGTCGAGCAACGCGTTGGCCATCAGGGTGGTGATCCCGATGTGATTGCCGACGTCGAAGTCCGCCGGGACCGCGGTGACGCCGGCGGCGGTTCCCACGTCCGTAAGCAGCGGCGTCGAGACGGATAGGTCCTTGACCTTGGCGCGCTTGTACCCGCCTTCGACCTCGAGCTTTAGGATCCCGAGCTTGTAACCCAGCAGCGCGTCGACGTCGTAACCGGTCTTGTACTTGACGTGATAGCCGTTGCTGTAATCGACCGAGGTATTGGGCGTGACACTGGTGTTGTTGAGGATGACGTCGAGGTCGGTCGACTGCGGAAAGGTTACGCCGCCTTCAATCCCGACATACGGCCCGTCCGCCGCCGCGAAAGCCGGCGTGGCGAGGACCGCCAGGACCGAGGTTGCCAACAGATATTTACGCATGTCTTTTCCCTTTTGGCTTCGTGAGCCCCTGTTTCGCGCCTGTTGTCGGTCCGAACTTGGCTCCCCGATGAATGGATCGTTACAAATGTCGGCCGGGGCACAGTCCGTCCGGATCGGACGGCGGCTCGTTTCATTGCGCAACTAATAGGTTGCATTTTTTTTGACGGGGTTGCATGGCGCGCAACCAGGAGGTTGCAAATGACCGACAGCATCAGGAAATCGACCCGCATTGCCGCGCCAATTGATCGCGTTTGGCGCGCGATTTCGGATCACCGTGAGTTCGGCGAATGGTTCCGGGTCGCGCTCGACCAGCCGTTCGAGGCGGGCAAGCCGTCGACCGGCCACATGCTTTATCCGGGTTACGAGCACATCCGCTGGACCGCGGAAATCGTGGCGGTCGAGCCGCCCCATCGCTTCGCCTTCCGCTGGCACCCCTACGCGATCGATCCCAACGTGGATTATTCGAACGAACCGACGACTTTGATTGAATTCACGCTTCGCGAGGCCGACGGCGGGACCGAGGTCGAGGTCGTCGAAAGCGGCTTTGACGCGATCCCGGCGCACCGCAGGGACGAGGCCTTCCGGATGGACTCCAGCGGCTGGGAACAGCAGATCACGAACGTCCGCGATTATGTCGAACGCTGAGCTGTTCGCGGCGCTCGGCGATCCGACGCGGCTGGCGCTGGTCAGCCGCCTTGCCGACGGGCAGCCTCGATCGATTGGCGAACTCGTCCGCGATGCCGCGATCAGCCGCCAGGCGCTGACCAAGCATTTGCGGGTGCTCGAACGCGCCGGCGCGGTCAGCTCCGCCCGTCTTGGACGCGAAGTTCGCTTCCAGATCGAGCAGCGCAAGCTCGCCGAGGCCCGGGCCTTTCTCGCCACCGTCTCCGAACAGTGGGAATCCGCCCTGTCGCGACTAGCGGATCACGTCGAGCGTTCTTGATATGTTCTTATTAGCAGCGTAATCATGCGCCATGCCGGTCGAGTCGAGCTCAGGGCGCGGGGCAACTCGCAATCCGACCCCCACGCGTTTCAATCTCCGGGAGCGGCTCGTCGAGGGCGAATGGCTCGACCAGGTCGAGGCGCTCGACGGCGTTCCTAAGCGCCGGACGACGGTCACGATCGAACATCCCAAGTCGATCCTGACCCGCAATAGCTCGCCCGACATCGGCTTCGACCGCTCGATCAACGCCTATCGTGGATGCGAGCACGGCTGCATCTATTGCTTCGCCCGTCCAACCCACGCCTATCATGACCTCTCGCCCGGCGTGGATTTCGAATCGCGCCTGTTCGTGAAGCCCAATGCGGCGCAGTTGCTTCATGCTGCTCTGTCGCGGCCCGGCTACGAATGCCGGCCAATCGCGATGGGGACGAATACGGATCCCTACCAACCGATCGAGGAGCGTTGGCGCATCACCCGCTCGGTTCTGGAAGTGCTGCTGGAGACCCGCCATCCTTTCACCATTACCACCAAGTCCGACCGCGTCCTTCGCGACCTCGACCTTTTGAAGCTCGCCGCGGACCTGCGCATCGCCTCGGTCGCGATCTCGGTGACCTCGCTCGATCCGAAGGTCGCGCGCACGCTCGAACCGCGCGCGCCGCAACCGAGAAAGCGGCTCGCCGCGGTCAAGGCGCTCAATGACGCCGGAGTGCCCTGTTATGTTGCGATTGCTCCGGTCGTCCCGCAGATCACCGATCACGAGCTGGAGCAGATTGTCGAAGCCGCGGTCGAAGCCGGCGCTCCGGGCGGCTTCTATTTGCCCGTCCGCCTGCCGCACGAGGTCGCACCCTTGTTCCACGCCTGGCTCGACACGCATTATCCCGACCGCGCGGCCAAGGTCATGGCGACCATTCGCTCGCTTCGCGGCGGGCGCGACAATGACCCCAATTTCTTCAGCCGGATGCGCGGGCAAGGTCCGTGGGCCGACCTGCTTCGGACCCGGTTCGAGATCGCGACCAAGAAATATGGACTGAAGCAGGCCAAATTCCCGCTTCGCACCGACCTCTTCCTGCCGCCCCAGGGCGACCAGATGCGGCTGCTTTAATCGACGCCTCGCGTTTTTTGATCGACTGGTCGCGTGACTCTCGGCCCCCCGCTGCTAGGCAAGCGTGCATGATCCGATCTCTGTTCGCAGCGCTGCTGCTCGCGTCCGCCGCCCCTGCCCTCGCCCAATCCACCACGCCGATCGGCCCGCCCGCCGACCCGAAGGTCGCCGCGCTTCGCGACGCCGCGCTCGATGACCATTATGCCTGGAACATTGTCGAGGGGCTGACGACCGAGGTCGGCCAGCGGCTTGCCGGGACCGAAGCCGAGGAGCGCGCCCGGGCCTGGGCGATTGCCAAGCTCAGATCGCTCGGCTTTGCCAACATCCATGTCGAGCCATTCGATATGAATGTCTGGACCCGCGGCCCCGAAGCGGCGGAGATCCTGGCGCCCTTCCCGCAGAAGCTGGCGATTGCCGCGCTCGGCAACAGCGCCTCGACGCCCGCCGAAGGTATCGCCGGCGAGGTTGTCGGCTTTGACACACTAGAAGACCTGGCCGCCGCACCAGATTCCGCGGTGCACGGCAAGATCGTTTTCGTCAGCCACGCCATGCCGCGCACCCAGGACGGCTCGGGCTATGGCTATTTCGGCGGCGCCCGGCGTCAGGGCCCGACCATCGCCAGCAAGAAGGGGGCGATCGGCATCGTCGTGCGATCGATCGGCACCGACCATCATCGCAATCCGCATACCGGCGTACAGGTGTTTGCCGACGGCGCTCGGCCGATCCCGGCCGGTGCGCTGGCCATCCCCGACGCCGAGCAATTGCAGCGTATCCTCAAGCGCGGCAAACCGGTGACCATGCGCCTCATTTTGGTGTCGCAGACCCGGCCCGGGCATTCGGCCAATGTCATCGCCGAGGTCCCGGGGCGCGATCCCGCAGCGCCGATTCTGCTCGTCGGCGGCCATCTCGACAGCTGGGACCTCGGCACCGGCGCGATCGACGACGCTTCGGGCATTGCAATCGCGACTGCCGCCGCCAAGCACATTATGGACGCCGGGCGGCCATTGAGGACGATCCGGATCGTCTGGTTCGGCGCGGAGGAGCCGGGTCTGTTCGGAGGCAACGCCTACAAGGCCGCGCATGGGACCCAGCCGCATTATGCGATCGCCGAAAGCGACTTCGGCGCGGACCGGGTGTGGAAGGTCGACAGCAAGCTCGGCGACGCGCGCAAGGCGGAGGCTCAGGCGTTACAGGCAGCCCTCGCTCCGCTCGGGATTGTTCCGGGCGCGACCGACAAGGCCGACGGATCGGACATCGAACCAATGATCGAGGCTGGCATTCCCGCGGTCGGCCTCAGCCAGGACGGCACTTATTATTTTGATATCCATCACACGCCCGACGACACGCTCGACAAGGTCGATCCCGAAGCGCTCCGGCAGAATGTCGCGGCGTGGACCGCGATGCTCGCGGTTCTCTCGGGCGGAATTGAGCCGGAGCCGAAACAGTGCCAGCGGCGTTAAGGTCCACAAAAGGAGGACTCGATGCGCATCTTACTCGCAATTCCGCTTCTGCTGCTCGGCGCGTGCCAGGTCAGCAAGGACAATAACAACGCCACGACCACCATCAGCTACAACAGCGATGTCGCCGAAAATACCGCCGCGGACGTCGGCAACACCGCCCAGAACATCGCTGCCGACATCGGCAATGACGTCAAGTCGACCGGCAAGAAGATCGAAAACAAGGTCGGCAACACCGACATCGACGTGAAGGTCGACAAGGACGTCCACACCAACAAGACCGAGAAGAAGTAGGCTGATGAATTGATCCGCTGAGCGTCGCCTGTCCCCCGGACAGGCGGTTCACCGGATGGTCGGGGAGACAGGATTCGAACCTGCGACCCTCTGCTCCCAAAGCAGATGCGCTACCAGACTGCGCTACTCCCCGATCGTCGGCGCCGGTGGGCCCGGAAGGATTCGAACCTCCAACCTAGCCGTTATGAGCGGCCGGCTCTACCGTTGAGCTACAGGCCCCTGCCCGGCCCTGAAAGCGATAGCTGGGCGCGCCGGCCGCGCCAAGTCAGGCGCGTTGGAACACCAGACTGATCGCATTTGGCGAAGTGACCAGGTCTGCTCCCGCGACATGGGCGAGGCCGCGCGCGAGCCTTAAGGAAATTCCCGCCGAAAGCGCGCCGTCCTCGTCCACGCCCGGCATGGCCTCGAACAATTGCACGTCGGCGACAGCGTGGAGCGCCGCGGGCCGGCCGATCGACACCCGGCAATGGCTGTTGGCCTGGTCGACCGAGAGGCGCAGGTGCTCGCCTTCGCCGGCGCGGGCGATCATCGCGCTGCACATGCGGAAGATAAGCCGGTCGGCGAGCTCGGGCTCGACGGCTGCGGTCAAGTCCCGCGTCGTCCTCGTGCAGTCCAGCGCTGCGCCTCGGGCCTCGGCCTGCTCGCGAAGGAACGGCGCCATCCGCTCGACCAGCTCGCCGAGGTTGGTTCGCCGGTGGCCGTTGCCGCTTGAGGAATGGACCTTGGCCGCAAAATCGAGGTCGTCGATTGCGCTCAACAGAAGCCGCGCCTGGGTGACGATGTCGGTCGCACGCTGCCGGTATCCGTGGTCGGCGGGACCCAGGAATTGGCCGTGGATGATCTCGGCGAACCCGATGATCGCATTCAATGGAGTCTTGATCTCGTGGACCAGCTCGCGCAGCGAATCCGCGTCCGGAAGGATTGGCGTGGCCCCGCCGGATGAAAGCGGCTGCGGTGCCTCGCGCATGGCGACTCCGCGATAGCCGGCGAAGCGTCCGTCGGCCGGCTCGAACGCCGGCACTCCGCTGATCTTCCATTCGCCCGCCACCGGTCCGTCGCCGGCGAGCATGATGGTCGCGTCGCGGAACGGGGCTCGCATGGCGAAGGCGCGGGCCACTTCCTCGCCGACCCGGTCGCCGTTCTCGTCGCGGGCGCGGGCGATTGAGCGCCCGACCAGCGGCCCTCGCGGCGCGCCCTCGACCCACGCAATTTCGCCGCTCGGTCCGCATTCCCAGCGAAACAGCGCGGGCGATCCGGGCGGGACGGTTCCCGTGCCGTTCGCCGGCCGCAATTGCGCCCGTTTGCGGCGGCGGCGTTCGATCCGCGCGACGACCTCGCTCAACGACGGGCCCGGTTGGGCATCCGTTGGTTCGGCGTCGACTTCGGGCGGGGCTTCGATCAGCGCATCCGTCGCGTCCGCCTTGGGCGCCGCGGCAAGCTCGGGATGAAGTGTTTCGACGAACCGCCGGGTCTCGACGTCCGCGTCTCCTAGCAAGGCGCGCCACTGCGCCGGATCGAGCGTCGCCACGGCCAGCACCGGCGCGGACACTGCTAGCCGGTCGGACGCAAAACATTCGAGCAGGCCGAGCGGCAGCGGCAGCGCAGCCACCGCCCGCGCCGCGGCGGCACGCAACGGTTCGTCGACATTGGCTGCCTCGGAGCGGATCGCCTCCAGCGCCTGGATCACCACCGGGCTCGATGCCTTGGGTCCCGCGCGCGCGACGAGGTCGACCAATTGCCGCCAGCGGACGGCCGCGTCGTGACGGTCGGCCGCGGGCTCATTCAATACGGTGAACAGGCGATCGTCGAACCGCAATGGATGTCCCGTTTCCTACAGACGCACCGGACACCGGCTCTATGCCTTGGGGGGAGCGCCGCTAAGACGCCCTGTTTCAACCATCCCGAAACGGGACAGTTTCCTTCACCGCCGTCAAGGCGAAAAAAGAGGCGCCGGCGACAAGGCCAGCGCCTCCGATTCATGCTTGGCGCGAGCCTTGGGTTCAGGCCTGGCGCTGGACGTAGATCAGCCAGTATTTCGCGATATCGGCCTGCGACCCGGTCACCGAATTCAGGGCAGCGGTGGCGCCAGCCTTGTCGCCCGCGCGAGCTAGAGACATTCCGATGTGCAAATTGGCAAGGTTGGCGTCCCCGCCTTTGGCAATCGCCTGGCGATAGGTGTCGACAGCCTTCGCATATTCTCCAAGGCCGTAATAACGGTCCCCGATTCCGATCAACGACTTGGCCGCCGGCGCCGTCTTGATCGCGGCCGCGAGGTCGGCGTCGGTCGCCTTGGGCTTGGCTTTCAGCCCCGACACGATGTCGCGGAACTGCGAGTTGGTAGGTTCGACCCGCTTCGCGGCAATGCCTTCGTCGATCACCGACTGGGCCTCGGCGTAATTGCCCTGGTCGGCCGCCGCGGTCGCATATAGCGCATAATCGCCCGGCCGCGTCAGAGCGCCAGCGGCGCGCATCAGCCGCAGCAGGTCGAGCGTGCCTCCGACTTCCGGGTGCATCATGTTGCGGTAGATGGCGATCGCGTTGGTCCAGCTGTCCGCGCTCGGATAAGCGGCGACCCACTCGCGGCCGAGTTCGATCGCCGCTGGCGACCTGGCGTCGTAGGCCATCCCAAGCGCACGCTTGTAGAGGTCCTCGCCTGCCTTCTGCCCGGCGGCTGCGCTGAGCTGGAGCGCTTTTTGCAACGCAACCGCGCCCTGCGCGCCCTGGCCCGACGCATTGCGCGCTTCGGCGAGCATCTTGAGCGGCTCCGGACTGCGCGGATCGGCCGCGGCAGCGCGCTCGAACAGCGACCCTGCTCGCGCATAATCCTTCGCATTGTAGAAACTGACGCCCAGCGCATCGTACAGCTCGGCGGTCTTAGCGCCATCGAGGAAGCCGGACGCAGCGATTGCGTCAACCGCGACCGCCGCGGCATTATTGTCCTTTGCCGCCAATGCCGCCTTCAGCTGCAGCTGGCCGATCGCATAATGGTCTTCCTTGGTCGTCGCCCCGGCCTGGGCGGCGGCGAGCTTCGCCGGGATATTGGCGACGTCGTTGGCGTTGACCGCCTTCTGTAGCTCGACGAACGCCTTCGACTCTCCCTTGGAGATGGTGATCTTGGGCTGCGCGGAGGCTTGGGCCTGCGCCGGCTGCGCCGCGGTCTGCGCCGGCTGCTGGGGCGGTGATGCCATGCCGTATTGAGCCGCGGCGGGAGCGGCCGAAGCAGCCGCGACAACCGCGATGGCGGTGGTGGTGATGAGCTTCATCGTGACATTCTCCTGTGCCGGGCGATGCGCGCCGATGTCGAATAACGGCGGGACGCTTAGCCCCGGAATGAATGGAAGTCCAAAGGCGATGCCGTCTTTGCGCTGAACCGCCATTGAACTGCTTGATTTGACGGCTGAATTCACCGCAGCGCACAGTGATGCGCGTGAGTTCTTCTCGCGCGCGCGCCGCGCATACGCGCGCGCGGGGTGGCGTTTGGAGGTGTCATGCACTAGATAGGTAAAGGGGGGCGGCATCCAGCTGCATCCCCCGAGTGCACCCTTAAATCACAGGACCCGTTCTTGGCCACCGAACCGCCGGTCGACGACCGCACCGACAGCACCCCGCCGCCTCCCCCGGGCGACCACGACATCGCGCCGATCTCGATCGTCGATGAAATGAAGACCAGCTATCTCGATTACGCGATGAGCGTGATTGTCAGCCGCGCGCTGCCCGACGTGCGCGACGGTTTGAAGCCGGTCCATCGCAGGATCCTCTTCGCCTGCCAGGAGGCGGGCTATGTCGCCGGACGGCCGTACCGCAAGTCGAGCCGCATCGTCGGCGATGTCATGGGTAAATATCACCCGCACGGCGACAGCGCGATTTACGATGCCCTCGCTCGCATGACCCAGAATTGGTCGATGCGCGTGCCGCTGATCGACGGCCAGGGCAATTTCGGATCGATGGATCCCGATCCTCCAGCGGCAATGCGTTACACCGAGGCGCGGCTCGCCAAGGTCGCCAATTTCCTGCTTGGCGACATCGATCGCGACACCGTCGATTTCCAGCCCAATTATGACGCCTCGGAACGCGAGCCCCAGGTCCTTCCGGCGCGCTTTCCCAACCTGCTGGTCAATGGCGCCGGCGGAATCGCGGTCGGAATGGCGACCAACATCCCGCCGCACAATCTGGGCGAAGTGCTGGCCGCGTGCCGTGCTTACATGGACGATCCCACCGTCACCTCCGAAGCGTTGATGGAGCATGTGAAGGGCCCGGATTTCCCGACCGGCGCCTTGATCCTCGGCCAGTCCGGAATCCGCGGCGCCTACACCACCGGGCGCGGCTCGATCCTGATGCGCAGCCGCGCGCATGTCGAGGAGGGCCGCGGTGACCGCCGCTCGATCATCCTCACCGAAATCCCCTACCAGGTCGGCAAGAATGGGCTCGTCGAGAAGATCGCCGAGGCCGCCAAGGACAAGCGCATCGAGGGCGTCTCCGACATCCGCGACGAGTCCAATCGTCTCGGCGTGCGCATCGTCATCGACCTGAAGCGCGACGCCACTCCCGACGTCGTTTTGAACCAGCTATGGCGGCACACCCCGGCGCAAGCCTCCTTCCCGGCCAACATGCTTGCGATCCGCAGCGGGCGGCCCGAGACGCTGACCCTGCGCGACTTCATCGAAGCCTTCATCCGCTTCCGCGAGGAAGTCATCACCCGCCGCGCGAAGTTCGAATTGCTCAAGGCGCGCGAGCGCGCCCACATCTTGCTCGGCCTGGTCGTCGCGGTCACCAACCTCGACGAGGTGGTGAAGCTGATCCGCGGGTCTGCAAGCCCCGCTGAAGCGCGCGAGAAATTGCTCGAACGCGAATGGCCGGGCGAGCAGATCCGGCCCTATATTGCGCTCGTCGAAGCGGTCGAGCCGCAGGCCAAACGCGAAAAATACAAGCTCAGCGACGCGCAGGTCAAAGCGATCCTCGAGCTTCGCCTGCATCGCCTTACCGCGCTCGGCCGCGACGAGATCGCGGGTGAGCTCGAAGGGCTTGCAACGAGCATCGGCGAGCTGCTCGAAATCCTCGCCAACCGCGCCCGCCTCTACGAGGTCATGCGCTCCGAATTCGACGAAGTCGAAGCAGAATTCGCGACCCCGCGCATGAGCGAGCTCGCGCCCGCCGCCGACGGTATCGAGGACGAGGATCTGATCGAACGCGAGGACATGGTCGTGACCGTGACCATGGAAGGCTACATCAAGCGCACCCCGCTTTCGATCTTCCGCGAGCAGAAGCGCGGCGGCAAGGGCCGCGCCGGAATGGCCACCAAGGAAGAGGATGCGGTCACCAACCTGTTCGTGACCTCGACCCATAATCCGGTGCTGTTCTTCTCCAACCTCGGCCGGGTCTATCGGATGAAGGTGTGGCGGCTGCCCGAGGGCGGCCCCAACACCAAGGGCCGGCCGATGGTCAACCTGCTGCCCCTGGCGGAAGGCGAGACTATCTCGACCGTTCTTCCGCTCCCCGAGGACGAGGCCGAATGGGGCGGCCTGCACATCATGTTCGCGACCGCGCATGGCACTGTCCGCCGCAACAGCATGGCGGCGTTCACCAACGTGCCGACCGCCGGCAAGATCGCCATGCGCTTCGGCATTACTGAGGTCGATGAAGACAGCGACGAGCAGGGCGATCCGACCGACCGTCTGATCGGGGTCGAGCTTTTGACCGAAGGCGACGATGTCTTGCTCGCCACCCGCAACGGCAAGGCGATCCGGTTCATGGCATCCGACGTGCGTGAGTTCCAGTCGCGCACGTCGACCGGCGTTCGCGGCGTCCGCCTGCTCGGCGACGACTTGGTCATCTCGATGTCCATCCTGCACCGCGTCGGGACCAGCCAGGAGGAGCGCGAGGCTTACCTGAAGTGCCCGCCGTGGCGCGAGCGCGAAGACATCGAATGCACTCTTGCCCCGGACCGCTTCACCGAATTGTCGGAGAATGAGCAGTTCATCCTGACCCTCACCGAGAACGGCTACGGCAAGCGCTCCTCGGCCTATGAATATCGCCGCACGAACCGCGGCGGCCAGGGCATCACCAACATCGACACGTCGGAGCGCAACGGCAACGTCGTCGCGAGCTTCCCCGCCCACCAGGGCGAGCAGCTCATGCTCGTCACCGACCAGGGCAAGATGATCCGTACGTCCGTCGCCGACATCCGCATCATGGGCCGCAACACCCAGGGCGTGACCATCTTTCGCATCGCCGAAGGCGAACATGTCGTCAGCGTCGCCAAGATCGACGAAAGCGAAGAGGAGGACATCGAGGTCGAGGGCGGCGACGAGCTGGCGCCGGAAGAAGGCGCGGTGGTCGGCGAAAGCGAGCTCGACAAGCCCGCGGACCCGCCGGAGGAATAAACGCCGCGACAAGCTGCGGAAACGTGCGGGCCAGAACCGCGTTCTCCTGTATGATAACCATCAGGAGGAACCCATCCATGCCCCTTCCCCACGACGCGCTGGTCCTGGTCGCCGACGGCCGCAAGATGCTGTTCTTCCGCAACCACGGCGATGAGAACCAGATCGACCTTCGCACTGAGGCCCACGACCAAAGGGCCGACCGCAAGGACCGCGAGATCAAGTCCGACGCGCCGGGGACGGTTCAGCAAAGCTTCGGCTATGGCCGCTCGACCTACGAGGAACCGGATTTCCAGCAGCAGGAAGAAGATCGCTGGATCAAGGACGCGGCCGACGAGCTCAAGGCTCGAGCGCTGCGCGGCGACTTCGACGCGCTGGCGATCGTTGCTCCGCCCAAGGCGCTCGGAGTCTTGAAGAAATGCCTGCACAAGGAGGTTGAGCGGCGCATCGTCTGCACCGTCAATAAGGAAATGAGCGGGCGCCCGATCCCCGACATCGAGGCGCTGCTGGTCGGCGAAACGCAAACCGAGCAGCTCCCCACCGTCTGATCAGAAGGACCAGCCCGACCGAGCGATCAGCCGGGCCTGGGTCCTAGCCGCGTTCTCCGGCCCGCCCCGGCGTTGGCGCGGGCGGAGGCGGTGGCGCCAGCGGCGCGACGTTCAACATCTGCGCTTGGCTCAAATGCATCTGGATCGTCGGGATCGCTTGGCTCGCGGCATTGCGCAGCGCCGGCACGTCGCCGCTCGCCGCGTAATTCTGGAACAGGGTCAGCGCGCCCTGATGGCCAGTGATCTGCGCCTGCTTATAGGCCATGTCGAAGCTCGGCCCGGTGCCGGCAGCGCGCAATTGGTCGAGCGCGGCTTGTTGGGCCGGAAGCAGGACGGGCGCCGGCGGATTCAGTCCCGCCGATTGCGCCGCGGCGGCCATCGCCTGGTCGAGGGCGGTGTGCTGCGCGATCATCAGGTTCGCGAAATTGCGCACGGCCGTATTCTGCGATGCCTGGAGCGCGAGCTGACTCGACTGGATCTCGAACTGGCTGCCGCTCGCGGCCTGGGCCATGAAGCCCGGCGCGAACAGCGGGTTGTTTACATCGACCGCGACCGGCGGCGGCGGTGGCGGTGGTGGCGGGCTGGTTTCGCAGGCGGCAAGCAGGATCGCGCCGCCGAGCAGGATTGCGACATTCCTCATCGGGCGTCTCCCCTTGCTGGTGGTGACGCCAGGAAAACCAGCGATCGAGCGGGTTGGTTCCTGTTACAAATGACTGACATAGAGGTGAACCGCGTCGGCGTCCGGCGCGACCGCGTCCAGCAACAAGGTGCGATGGCATTGCGCGGGATCGCGCTCGAAGCACAGCAAAGCGCTTGGCTTCTCGGCGGCCAGGTCGAGCATTTGTGCAGCCTGGACCATCGCTTCGGGAAGCTCGAGCTGGCCGGCATAAATCCGTTCGAGGTCGGCGTGCCGCCCGGCGCGGGCGGCCGCCCGCCCTTCCGCCGGGGTCCCCAGCGCTTTCAGATGGACATAATCAATCCCTGTCTCTTCCAGCGCAGCGCGTAGCGGCGACTTGGAGAATCCCGGACGCCGCGACAGGGGCAGTGCGCGGACGTCGATCACCCGAGCGATACCCGCGGTTTTCAGCGCGGCGAGGAACCCGTCCATCGTCGAGCCTTGATAGCCGATGGTGAAGATGCGCATGGCCGCTGGATAGCGCGACGTCGCGGGACTAACAGCCCCGCATGCGTTTCGACGTCCACATCATCGGCGGCGGCCTCGCGGGATCCGAAGCCGCGTGGCAGCTCGCCGAGGCCGGCTTGTTCGTGCGCCTCTCCGAAATGCGCGGCGCCGGCGACAGCACTCCGGCGCACGAGACCGACCGGCTGGCCGAGATGGTCTGCTCGAACAGCTTCCGTTCGGACGACCCCGAGCATAATGCCGTCGGCCTGCTTCACCAGGAGATGCGCGCGCTCGGTTCGCTCATCATGCGCGCCGCGAATGCGCACCGCGTGCCCGCCGGCTCGGCCCTCGCGGTCGACCGGGAAGGCTTCGCTGTAGAGGTCACCAAGGCCATCGAGAGCCATCCTAACATCTCAATCGTCCGCGAACGCGTTGACGCCTTGCCAGAGCACCCGACGATCATCGCCACCGGCCCGCTGACCGGATCGAAGCTCGCAGAGGCGATCGCCGCCGAGACCGGCCAGGGCGCCCTCGCCTTTTTCGACGCGATCGCGCCGATCGTGCACCGCGACAGCATCGACATGGACGTCGCCTGGATGGCGGCGAGATGGGATAAGGGCGGCAAGGATTACATCAACTGCCCCCTCGATAAGGATCAGTACGAAACCTTCGTCGCTGCGCTGGCCGATGGCGAGAAGATGCCGTTCCACGACTGGGAAAAAGACACGCCATACTTTGAGGGCTGCATGCCGATCGAGATCATGGCCGAGCGCGGCCCCGAGACGCTGCGCCACGGCCCGATGAAGCCGGTCGGCCTCGACAATCCGCGCACCGGGCGCTGGCCCTATGCCGTCGTCCAGCTTCGCCAGGACAATGCGCTCGGCACCTTGTGGAACATGGTCGGCTTCCAGACCAAGCTGAAGCACGGCGAGCAGGCTCGCATCTTCCGCACTATCCCCGGCCTCGAGAATGCCGAGTTCGCACGGCTCGGGGGAATTCACCGCAATAGCTTCATCAATTCGCCGCGGCTGCTCGATGGTGAGCTCAGGCTCCGGTCGAAGCCCAACATTCGCTTCGCCGGCCAGATCACCGGCTGCGAGGGCTATGTCGAAAGCGCCGCGGTCGGAATCCTCGCCGCGCGGTTCGCCGCCGCTGAGCTGCGTGGAGAAAAGCTGGCGGCACCTCCACTCGAGACGGCTGTGGGCGCCCTGCTTGGTCACGTTACCGGCGGCGCCGACGCCGAGACCTTCCAGCCGATGAACGTCAATTTCGGGCTGATGCCGCCGGTCGCCGGGCGGGGGAAACGGGCCGAGCGGAAGAAGGCCTATACCGACCGTGCCCGAGCCGCGTTCGCTGAGTGGCTCGATGAAGCGAAGGTCAGCGAACCCGCTTAATCGTCGTTACTGTCAGCTTGCGAACGCGGAGCGGTCGTCGCATATTCGGCCGCGCTCAGCCAACCATTGCGGTCGCGGTCGGGGCCCTTGAATTTGTCGATCGTCTTAACCGCCCATTCCTGAAAAGTCAGCGGCCCGTTGCCGTTGGTGTCGAGCTTGGCGAACGCTTTTTCGCGCGGGCCGAGCAGCTCCTCGGCCTCGATCTTGCCGTCCTTGTTCTTGTCGGCTCGGGAGAAGCGCTTCTCTTCGCGGCTCTTAGGGCTCGCTTCGGGCGCCTCGAGCGGCTGGGATGTCGTCATGAACGGCCTGGCGCTGCGCGGCGGCGGCGCCAACGGCAGGCCTGAACTGCGCTGGGCATGCGATTGCCACAGCTGGAAGGCGCCGGTCAGGAGCAGGAAACAGGCCGCGGCCCCGGCGAGGAAGCGTGCCATGGGCACCTCCATGCAACGGAGATTCGGCGCTGCCTTGGTCCGAAATGAACGCGCCGCTGTCCACTATCGTGGAAAACGTCCCGTGAGACGGTGTTGCAGCGCTGCACCGCCGCGTCCGAAACGGGATACTGGAAACACGTCTTGAGCAGCGACTGCTGCAAGTATCGTCAAAGGCCTGAGCTTGCTCGGAGCCTTCAGTGGCAGCTGGAAAATGGCGTGAGTGGCCTCACCCACCAGGAAGATACGGGATTCTTCGTCGCTGCAGTGAAAAGCTCCATCCGCCAGCGACCACAGTGCACCGGCCGCTTCGGCATCCTCGGGCTCGCAACCTAGCAGCCGCGCACCGACGCCGAACAGGATTCGGCCCCGAAGATGCAGGCCGTCCGCCTGCGGGGCACCCCACGGAAACGGCGCGAGCAACGGCAGCCACGCATCCTCGAGCTTCGACAGCTCATGTCCGCTGATCCCGCGGCCGACCAGCTGCCGTTGAATCGCGCTCAATCGCGGCTCCGCCGGCGCGCTACCCGCATCGAGCTCTTCGAGGCGCTCGCGCCACCAGGCCATGCGGATCGCTCCCAGCGCTGGTTCGGTCGTCGTTGCGACCACGTCGGCGAACGCGAGATCGAGGTTCCAGAGCGTCGCGATCGCAGGCCGTACCGCGGACGACGTGGCTTCGAGCGCCGTCAGCCGATCGCGGTCGAGCCTTCGCTCAGCGATAGGTGACCGCCTTGACTGCTTCGACCACGTCCGACGCCTTGATCAGCGCCAGCTTCTCGAGGTTGGCGGCATAGGGCAGCGGCACGTCCTTATCGGTCACGCGCAGCACCGGCGCGTCGAGATCGTCGAAGCCCTCGGTCATCGCGATCGCGATGATCTCAGAACTGATCGAGCAGACCGGCCAGCCTTCCTCGACCACCACCATGCGGTTGGTGCGCTTGAGGCTCTCGAGCACCGTCGCCTTGTCGAGCGGGCGCAGCGTCCTCAAGTCGATGACCTCGGCGTTGATCCCCTGCCCCATCAGCTCCTGCGCGGCCTCGAGCGCGACCGCGACGCCGATCGAGTAGCTGACGATGGTCACGTCCTTCCCCGGGCGGACGATCCGCGCCTTGCCGATCGGAAGCACGTAGTCGTCGAGCTGGGGCACATCGAAATGCTGGCCGTAGAGCAACTCGTTCTCGAGGAACACGACCGGGTCATCGGTGCGGATCGCGGCCTTGAGCAACCCCTTGGCGTCGGCCGCGCTATAGGGGCAGATCACGATCAGCCCCGGGACGTGCGCGTACCAGCTTCCGTAATTCTGGCTGTGCTGGGCGGCGACCCGCGCCGCCGCGCCGTTCGGCCCGCGGAACACGATCGGGCAGCGCATCTGGCCGCCCGACATGTAGTTCGTCTTGGCCGCCGAGTTCACGATGGCGTCGATCGCCTGCATCGCGAAGTTGAAGGTCATGAACTCGACGATCGGGCGCAGCCCGCCCATCGCCGCTCCGGTGCCGAGGCCGGCGAAGCCATATTCGGTGATCGGCGTGTCGACGACTCGCCTGGGCCCGAATTCCTGCAGCAAATTCTGGGTGACCTTGTAGGCGCCCTGATATTCGGCGACCTCCTCGCCGATCACGAACACGCGCTCGTCGGCGCGCATCTCCTCGGCCATCGCGTCGCGCAGCGCTTCGCGCACGGTCAGCGTGACCAATGGCGTGCCTTCCGGGACTTCGGGATCGTCGTGGGTCTTGGCGACATCGGCGACAAGGTCGCGCGCTGCGGTTTCGAACACGTGCGGCGTCGGCGTGGCTTCGTCCTGCTGCGATTCCGGCGCCGGGACCGTCGGTTCTTCCTTCATCGCCGGCTTGGGCGCGGCGTCCGCAGCCGGCGCGAGCGCATCGCTGACCGTCTCTCCGCCGCCGGCAAGCAGCGCGATCGGCTGGCCGACTTTGACGTTATCGGTCCCCTCGGGAACCAGGATCTTGGCAATGGTCCCCTCGTCGACCGCCTCGAACTCCATCGTCGCTTTGTCGGTTTCGATCTCCGCGAGGATGTCGCCAGACTTCACCGCATCGCCTTCCTTGACCAGCCACTTGGCGAGCGTGCCCTCCTCCATCGTCGGGGAGAGCGCAGGCATCTTGAGCTCGGTCGGCATCAGTACGCCCCTACCAGGACGTTGGTGTAGAGCTCGGCGGGCTCGGGTTCGGGCGCTCCTTCAGCAAACTTCGCAGCATTGACGACGACGTCTTTGATTTCCTTGTCGATCGCTTTCAAGTCTTCTTCCTTGACCCCCATCGCCTCGAGGTCGCCCTCGGCGTGCGTGATCGGATCGTTGTGCTCGCGCACGTCCTGCACTTCCTCGCGCGTGCGGTAGCGCGCCGGGTCGGACATCGAATGACCGCGGTAACGGTAGGTCATGAACTCGACGATGATCGGCCCCTTGCCGCCGCGCACCCAATCGAGCGCGACCTCGGCCGCACCGCGAACGCTCAGCACGTCCTGGCCGTCGACCTGGAAGCCGGGAATGCGATGGCTCTCGCCGCGCTTGTAGAGTAGCGGCTCGGACGACGAGCGAGCGATGCTCGTCCCCATCGCATATTTGTTGTTCTCGATCGCGTAGATCACCGGCAGGTCCCACAGTTTGGCCATGTTGAAGGCTTCGTAAACCTGGCCCTGGTTGACCGCGCCGTCGCCGAGATAGGTCAGGCACACCCCGCCGTCCCCGGCATATTTGTGCTTGAACGCGAGGCCGGTGCCGAGCGGGACCTGGGCGCCGACAATGCCGTGGCCGCCGTAGAAACCGTGGTCGACGCTGAACATGTGCATCGACCCGCCCTTGCCGTGCGAAATTCCGGCTTCGCGGCCGGTCAGCTCGGCCATGATCACCTTGGGATCGATGCCGTAGGCGAGCATGTGACCATGGTCGCGGTAACCCGTGATCACGCTGTCCTTGCCCACGGTCATCGCCGACTGAAGTCCGACGGCGACGGCTTCCTGGCCGATGTAAAGGTGACAGAAACCGCCGATCAGCCCGAGCCCGTAGAGCTGCCCCGCGCGCTCTTCAAAGCGGCGGATCAGGAGCATCTCGCGATAGAGCTTTAAGAGCTCGTCCTTGCTCGCCTTATACCTTTTGGGCTGGGGCGGACGCTCGATCTCGGGCGCGGCGGATTGAGAAACAGCGGCTTTCTTCGCGGAACGCGCCACGGCGATCTCTCTTCTGGCTAAGGCGGGCGGGTCTATAGGTAAGCGGGACCGGCGCGGCAACTAGTCGAGCGGGACAATCACCTCATCGGGACGCACCAGTCCCAAGTCCTTGCGCACCAGCTCGTCGGCCATGTCGGGATCGGCCTTGTTCGGGTCGAGCAACGCCGAATGGTGCCGCAGCTGGGCGCGCTCGGCGTCGAGCTGGGCGAGCTCGGCCTGCCGTTCTTTGAGCGCGCGGTGATAGCCGCCCCAGGCGAGAATTCCGTTGGGCCCCGCGATCGCGTGTCCGGCGAAGCTGCCGACGATGATCAGCGCCAGCGCGGGCATGGCCGCGCGGCGGATCAGCTCGAAAATCCGGTTCCCACCCCTCATTGCAAGCAAGAAGGAATCACGAAGGAGTCACCAACGCAAGTGAAAAGAATGCTTTGGTGGATAGTTCGCGGATAAAGTTGTGGAATACCGGTGCAAACCCGTCATGCTGAACTTGTTTCAGCATCCATGAACGCAAGCGGCTAAGTTCATGGATCCTGACTTTCGTCAGGATGACGTCGGATCATACGCCTTGAGCGCGGCGCGCCCCGGATAGCGCGCGGCGTCGCCCAGTTCCTCTTCGATCCGCAGCAGCTGGTTGTATTTGGCGGTGCGGTCGGATCGCGCCAGGCTGCCGGTCTTGATCTGGCCGCACGACAACGCGACCGCGAGGTCGGCGATGGTTGAATCACAGGTCTCGCCCGAGCGGTGCGACATGACCGCGGTATAGCCCGAGGTCTGTGCCAGGCGCACAGCGTCGATCGTCTCGGTCAGCGTGCCGATCTGGTTGACCTTGATCAGGATCGAATTGGCGATCCCATCGGCGATGCCTTGGGCCAACCGTTTCACATTGGTCACGAACAGATCGTCGCCGACTAGCTGGATATGATTGCCGAGCTTGTCGGTAATCGCCTTCCAACCAACCATGTCGTCCTCGGCCATGCCGTCCTCGATCGACGCGATCGGATAATCGGCGGCGAGCTGCACGAAATAATCGGCCATCTCTGTGGGAGCAAGGCTCAGCCCTTCGCCCTTCAATTCATAGCGCCCGGCCTTGAAATATTCGCTGGCCGCGGGATCAAGCGCCAGAAGCACGTCGTCCCCGGCTTTGTAACCGGCGCTCTCGACCGACTTGAGGATCCAATCGAGCGCCTCGCGCGCGCTGTGGATGGCCGGCGCGAACCCGCCTTCGTCGCCCACCGCCGTCGACAGGCCCGCCGCGTGGAGCGCGCTCTTCAGCGCATGGAAAATCTCCGCGCCGCAGCGCAGCGCCTCGGCGAAATCGGGCGCGCCGACCGGCATCACCAAGAATTCCTGGAAATCGATGGCGTTGTCGGCGTGCATGCCGCCGTTCAAAATGTTCATCATCGGCACCGGCAGCAAATTGGCCTCGACCCCGCCGACATAACGATAGAGCGGGATACCGAGCGCGTCGGCTGCCGCCTTCGCCGTCGCCAGGCTGACTCCGAGGATCGCGTTGGCGCCAAGCCGGCTCTTGTTCTCGGTCCCGTCGAGCGCGATCAGCGCCGCATCGAGCTCGGCCTGGTCCTCGGCCTCGGCCCCGACCACCGCCTCGGCGATCTCGCCGTTGACGTTGCGCACGGCTTTCTCGACGCCCTTGCCGCCCCACCGGCTCTTGTCGCCGTCGCGCAGCTCGACCGCCTCGTGAGCGCCGGTCGACGCACCCGACGGAACCGCCGCTCGGCCCATGCTCCCGTCCTCGAGCGTGACGTCCACTTCGACCGTCGGATTGCTCCGACTGTCGAGAATCTGGCGGGCGTGGACGTCGACAATTTCGGGCATGGGCTTGTTTCACCGATGAAATGAACGATATCGAAGTGGTCTATAAGGCAGCGTTGAGGCGTGCAACTTTCGGTCCCGCGCGCCGGAACGAAGCGTCGCGGCTCAGGTTGAAACCGGCAAAGGAGGAACTCGCCATGGCTGAGCAAAGAACCGCGGATTTGCCGGAGGGAACCGATACCATCATCCAGGGCGCCGCCGAGCCCGACAATACGGGCGCGATTGCGACCGACCGCACCACCGACGATGAGGAGGGCGCGACTTTGACCATTGAGAATTCCGCCAATTCGGACCGCGGGCTCACAGATCGCATCCGTGATGGCCGCGAGCAGCTCGCCAGCCAGGCCGGGGACAAGGCCCGCGGCCTCGTCACCCAAGGTCTCGAGCGCACCGCCGAGGCGCTCGCCAATGTGTCAAAGATGGTCGGCGACACCGCCGACGGGATCGAGGAGCGCCTCGGGCCCGAATATGGCGACTACGCGCGCCGCGCCGCCGGAGCGATCGAGAATGCCGCCAACACGATCTCCGAAAAGGACCCCGACGAGCTCATCGAGGACACTCGCAATTTCGTCCGCAACTCACCCGGAATCGCGCTCGCTGGAGCCGCGGTGGTCGGCTTCGTCGTCGCCCGCCTGATCAAGAGCGGCCTCGCCGAAGACGACGAGGAGGACGAGTAAAGCCTCATGCTGAAGCCGACGGATCCCGGGCCGTCGCCCAACGGAGAGCGTCCCGTCGGTGAGCTGGTCCACGAGCTCATCGAGGAGGGCAAGGCCTACGCCCGCGCCGAGTTCAACCTCGGCAAGGCGATCGCCACCGCCAAGGCCAGGGCGCTGGCGCTGCCGGCGGCCCTGCTCGGAGTCGCTTTGGTCCTCGCGCTCGCTGCCGTCACCGCGCTCGCTTTGGGCGTGGTCCTCGCGCTGGCCACGCTCATCGGACCGCTCGGCGCCGGGTTTGGCGGGCTCATCCTCTTCGCCGCCATCGCCGGCGGGCTTGGGTGGTTCGCGATCGAGCGCCTGAAGAGGGAATGGTGACCGACAGCCCCGAAATCGCCGAAGCGCGCCTCGAGGTCGAGCACTCACGCGCCCGGCTGATGGACGCCGCGCACGAGCTCCAGGAGCGATTGAAGCCCAAGACCCTCGCCCGCGATGCCTGGCAGGGCGCCAAGGAAAAAGGCGCCGACCTCGCCGAGGATGCGGTCGACGCGGTCAAGGCACGGCCCCTCGCGGCGACCGGGATCGTCGCGGCGATTACCATGTTCCTCGCTCGCGAGCCGCTGATCGATCTTGCGACCAAGCTGGTCGACGGCGTTTCGAGCAAGCGCAAGACCCGCAAGCGCCGCAAAAGCGCGCCAAAACCCACGCAAAAAACGGAGGCAGTCGAATGATCGACCAGGATACTGCGCGCCAGCGCGCGATCGAAGCTTATGAAAGCGCTCGTGACAGCGTCGCCGGCGCCGGGCGTCGCACTGCGGCCACCCTCGGCGAAGCGCCGCTGATTGCGCTTGCTGGAGGAATTGCCGCGGGCGCGTTGATCGCCGCGCTGCTGCCGCGGACTCGAAGCGAGGAGCGCCTCGTTCGTCCGACCGCGCGGCGGGTCAAGGATAGCGCCAATGCCGCCTACAAGGCCGCTCGCGACACCAGCAAGCAACGCTTCGAAGAACTCGGCTTCACGCGCGAGAAAGGCGAGGAGCAGCTTCGCAATTTCTTCGAGGGGCTCAAGGACACCGCGAAGGCTTCAGCCGATGCCGCGGTCGACGCGGCTCGCAAAGGCTGACTCGGCGAACCGAATCCTGCTAGCTCTCGAGCCATGAGCAAGCTTCACCTGGTGTTCGGCGGACGGGTCAAGGACCCGCGCGGGCTCGAGTTCAATCTCGAGGATATCGACCTCGTCGGAATCTACGACAGCTATGCCGCGGCCGAGGACGCGTGGCGCGGCAAGGCGCAGCGCAGCGTCGACGACGCCGAGATCAAATATGTGATCGTCCACCTGCACCGGCTCTTGGAACCCGACGGTGAAGGAATCCGCCGTCCGCAGGTAGAGCCTCAGGCCGAGCGGTAGCGCCAGAGCAAGAGCGGCCTCTGCAGCAACAGGCCCGCGGCGAACCCGCCGACGTGCGCCGGAGTCGCCAGAAGGAATCCCTCGCCGCCTGCGAGCCAGCCCATCATCACCTGGAGCACGACCCAGGCGACCAGCAGCCACAGCACATTGATCCAGCGGTTGAGCCGCGCCGAGTGGGTAAACATCTTCGGCCGGCCGAAACTCAGCGCGTAAGCGCCGATCACCGCGCTGATCGCGCCGCTCGCGCCGATCATCGGCACGATGCTCGCCGGATCGGTCGCCCATTGCGCGAGCGCGGAGGCATAAGCGCCGATCAGGTAGAGGATGATCAAAGCGGTCTTTCCCAGCACCCGCTCGACCGCCGCACCGCACCACAGGAAGATCAGCATGTTGAAGCCGAGGTGGACGAGCCCCGAATGGACCAGGGTCGCGCTCAGCGGAGTCAGCAGCGTCGGGAGCGCCGGCCAGGGAGTCACGGCACCGCTCAATCGCGCCGGGATGAAGCCGAGCGACAGCGCCGCCTGCTCGGACTGGCCAATGACCACCGCAATCAGCCACGCGGCGATCGTCAGTGCGACGATTGCGACCGTTGCGGTGCGCGGGATGCGCGACAGGATCGCGTCGTTGCTCAGAGAAACTCGATCTTCTTGATTGCGTAATAGCGGTCGCCCGACGGCGTCGATACCTCGACGTCCTCGCCCTTCTGGCGGCCGATCAGCGCTCGGCCCAGCGGGGAGTTGTAGCTGATCCGGCCGACTTTGGCGTCGGCCTCGGTCTGGCCGACCAGCTGGTATTTGACCTTCTTCTCGTCCTCATCGAGCAAGGTCACGGTCGCGCCGAACACGACCTTGTCCCCCGACAGCGCCGTCGGGTCGATGACCATCGCGCGGCTCAGCTGGTCCTCGATGTCGGCGATGGCCGCCTCGACATGGCCCTGGCGGTCCTTGGCCGCATGATATTCGGCGTTTTCGCTAAGGTCGCCGTGGGCGCGCGCATCTTCGATCGCCTGGACGATCTCGGGACGCTCGACGTTCCTCAGGCGCTTCAGCTCATCGGTCAGCTTGGCAAAACCCTCGGCCAGCATCGGGACCTTGTCGGCACTCGCCATTGCTCAAAAACCCTTTTTAAAGCCCTGCCTGTGCGCGCCGTCAGCGACGCGCGATGCACTGGCAGATTGTCGGTGAACCTGATCTAGGAAGCGGAATAATAGGATTGCAACGAGGCGACTTCAAGCGCGTGGCCGCGCACCGCCTCGATCGCGCGCGCCGCGGCAAGGCTCGCCGGAGCGGTCGTGAAATAGGGCACCCTTTTCTGCAAGGTCGTCGCGCGGATCGAATGGCTGTCCTTCAGCGACTGCCAGCCCTCGGTCGTGTTGAATACCAGGTCGACATCGCCATCCAGAAGCCGGTCGACGATATGCGGACGCCCCTGGGCGACCTTGTTGACCTGGCTTACCGGCAGCCCCTTCGACTGCAAATGCGCCGCCGTGCCGCCGGTGGCGATGATCGCAAACCCAAGCTCGACCA
>Ga0193751_1000336_pt1 | contig 38443 bp, 30 predicted proteins | sample L1c2metaG_FD_143050 | JGI IMG/M metagenome (GOLD analysis project Ga0193751, IMG submission 143050) | Soil microbial communities from a riparian zone of the East river system, Colorado, United States - L1c2 | ecosystem: Environmental > Terrestrial > Soil > Riparian zone | place: USA: East River...
CCCGTCGGTGCCGACCTCGCGCGCCACGCGCGTCACCTCGGCGGCGAACGAGCGCAGCTGCTCGACCATGGTGTTGAGCGTCTCCTTGAGCAGCAGGATCTCGCCGCGCACGTCGACGGTGATCTTCTTCGACAGGTCGCCGCCGGCGATGGCGGTCGCCACCTCGGCGATGTTGCGCACCTGGGCGGTCAGGTTCGACGCCATGAAGTTGACGTTGTCGGTGAGGTCCTTCCAAGTGCCGGCCACGCCGGGCACCTGCGCCTGGCCGCCGAGCTTGCCCTCGGTGCCGACCTCGCGGGCGACGCGCGTCACTTCCGAGGCAAAGGCGTTGAGCTGGTCCACCATGGTGTTGATGGTGTTCTTCAGCTCGAGGATTTCGCCCTTCACATCGACCGTGATTTTGCGGGAAAGATCGCCGCGGGCGACCGCGGTCGTCACCTCGGCGATATTGCGCACCTGGGCGGTCAGGTTGCCGGCCATCGAGTTGACGCTGTCGGTGAGATCCTTCCAGGTACCGGCGACGCCCGGCACGTTGGCTTGCCCGCCCAGCCTGCCCTCGGTGCCGACCTCGCGCGCCACGCGCGTCACCTCGCCGGCGAAGCGGTTGAGCTGATCGACCATCGTGTTGAGGGTTTCCTTGAGCTGAAGGATTTCGCCGCGCACGTCGACCGTGATCTTGCGCGACAGATCGCCGCCGGCGATGGCGGTCGCCACCTCGGCGATGTTGCGCACCTGGGCGGTCAGGTTGCCGGCCATCGAATTGACGCTGTCGGTCAGATCCTTCCAGGTGCCGGCGACGCCCGGCACCTGCGCCTGGCCGCCGAGCTTGCCGTCGGTGCCGACCTCGCGCGCCACGCGGGTGACCTCGGCGGCGAACGCGTTGAGCTGGTCGACCATCGTGTTGATGGTCTCCTTGAGCTGGAGGATTTCGCCGCTCACGTTCACCGTGATCTTCTTCGACAGGTCGCCCTGCGCCACGGCGGTCGCCACCTCGGCGATGTTGCGCACCTGGCCGGTCAGGTTCGACGCCATCGAGTTGACGCTGTCGGTCAGGTCCTTCCAGGTGCCGGCGACGCCGCGCACCACTGCCTGGCCGCCGAGCTTGCCTTCGGTGCCGACCTCGCGCGCAACGCGCGTCACTTCCGACGCGAAGGCGTTGAGCTGGTCGACCGTGGTGTTGATGGTTTCCTTGAGCTGGAGGATTTCGCCGCGCACGTCGACCGTGATCTTCTTCGACAGGTCGCCGTTGGCCATGGCGGTCGACACCTCGGCGATGTTGCGCACCTGGGCCGTGAGGTTCGACGCCATCGAGTTCACGCTGTCGGTCAGGTCTTTCCAGGTCCCCGCCACGCCGAGCACGTTGGCTTGGCCGCCGAGCCGGCCGTCGGTGCCGACCTCGCGCGCCACGCGCGTCACCTCGCCGGCGAACGCGTTGAGCTGATCGACCATCGTGTTGACGGTCTCCTTGAGCTGCAGGATTTCGCCGCTCACGTTCACCGTGATCTTCTTCGACAGGTCACCGCTGGCGATGGCGGTCGCCACTTCGGCGATGTTGCGCACCTGGGCGGTGAGGTTCGAGCCCATCAGGTTGACGTTGTCGGTGAGGTCCTTCCAGGTGCCGGCGACGCCCGACACGTAGGCCTGGCCGCCGAGCTTGCCTTCGGTGCCGACCTCGCGGGCAACGCGCGTCACCTCCGACGCGAAGGCGTTGAGCTGGTCCACCATGGTGTTGATGGTGTCCTTGAGCTCGAGGATTTCGCCGCGCACGTCGACCGTGATCTTGCGCGAAAGATCGCCGCGGGCGACCGCGGTCGTCACCTGGGCGATGTTGCGCACCTGGGCGGTGAGGTTGCCGCACATGGCGTTGACCGAGTCGGTGAGGTCCTTCCAGGTGCCGGCGACGCCGGGCACGATCGCCTGGCCGCCGAGCTTGCCGTCGGTGCCCACCTCGCGCGCCACGCGGGTCACTTCCGAAGCGAACGAGCGCAGCTGATCGACCATCGTGTTGATGGCTTCCTTGAGCTGGAGGATTTCGCCGCGCACGTCGACGGTGATCTTCTTCGACAGGTCGCCGTTGGCGACCGCGATGGTCACGTCGGCGATGTTGCGCACCTGGGCGGTCAGGTTGGACGCCATCAGATTCACGCTCTCGGTGAGATCCTTCCACACGCCGGTGACCTCGCGTACCTGCGCCTGGCCGCCGAGCTTGCCTTCGGTGCCGACCTCGCGGGCGACGCGCGTCACCTCGGACGTGAACACGCTGAGCTGCTTGATCATCGTGTTGACGATGGTGGCCGATTGCAGGAACTCGCCCTTGAGCGGGCGGCCGTCGACGTCGAGCCGCATGGTCTGCAGGAGGTCCCCCTGGGCGACCGCCGCGATGGCGCGGGTGACTTCGGTGGTCGGCCAGAGCAGATCGTCGATCAGGGTGTTGATCGAGCTTTCCATCTCGCCCCAGGCGCCGCTCGACAGGCTAAGCTTGACCCGCTGGCGGGTCTTGCCGTCGCGGCCCACGACCTGGCCGACCCGGTCGAGCTGCTTTGCCATCCGCTCGTTGGCGGCGACGATCTCGTTGAAGGTGTCGGCGATCTTGCCCATGAGGCCGACCTGGTCGCCGGGCATGCGCACGGAGAAGTCGCCCACCCGCATGGCCTGCAGTGCGCCCAGCAGCTCGTGCAATTCGGCCGAGGCGCCGTTGGTGTCCTTGTCGCGGAACACCTCGGGCGAGGGCGGAGGCGGAACCATCGCGCCGTTGTTCTTCGTCTCTTTGGTGGTCGAACGGCTTTGCCGCATGGTCGCTGCTCCGGAATTGTCGGGTCGGGCTAGATCGGGATTGCTGCGAGAATGGGGCGCTGGACGCCCGCAGGCGCGCGCGATCGTACAGCGCCACGCCCGAGCGCCGGCCGGGGACAGCCCACGCACGCTTGTTCAAGACAAAACGGTATGGAGGTGGGCGACGACGCCCCATTTTTCCCACTTCCCCTCGGGCCCGCGGGCGCATGATACACCCGTGCCGTACGGGCAAACGCGTTGAACGGCCGCGGGTTCCGCGCGCCTGAAGGTTTTTTTTCTGCGGCCACCAACCTTAATCGGCGGTGGAGAAGATTATGTCGGGTTGTCGGCAACGGGGAAAGGCACTGCAGTCGGATTTGGCATGGCCGCCCGAGCTGAGGCACATTGACGGCCACGCCCGGGCGGGCAGACTGGTCCGGAGGTACCGGCAATGGGTCCAACCAACCTGAAGGTCCGGGTCGACCGGGCACGCTGCCAGGGTCACGCCCGCTGCTTTGCCCTGGCGCCCGAGCTGTTCGAGCTCGATGCAATGGGCAACGGCCGCGAGCGCGGCGACGGCGCGGTCCCACCCGGGCTCGAGGCGAAGGCACGGCTTGCCCAGGCCAATTGTCCCGAGCTTGCGGTCGACGTCATCGAGGAGTGAGCCTGCTGGCTCCGGACCGATGGCGACCCCGGCAGGAATCGAACCTGCGACCAACAGCTTAGAAGGCTGCTGCTCTATCCAACTGAGCTACGGGGCCATCGACGCGCCGCAAGCCGACCCGCTGGTCAGTGGGTCCACGGGTCGTTGCGGCCGAAGGCGAAATTGTCCGCATAGGCGATCTTGCACCGTGCCGGCTCCTTCGCCTCGAACACCCGGCACGGAATGCCGTGGCGCTCGCAATAGGCGATCGCCTCCTCCTTGGTGTCGAAGCGCAATCTCACCTGCTGTTTCATGTCGCCCGACGACGTCCAACCCATCAGCGGCTCGACCTCGCGCGGCTCTTCAGGCACGTAGTCGAGCACCCATTCCTGGGTCTTGGCGGCGCCCGACTGCATGGCGGTCTTCGCCGGCTTGTAAATGCGCGCGAGCATGATGCGTCTTGGCGAGGCCTATCGCCGTCCATTCGTTCACGGGCCGGCGCTGCCGTCCGCACCGCTGGTCGGGGCGGCCGGATTCGAACCGGCGACCTGGAGTACCCAAAACTCCCGCGCTACCAGGCTGCGCTACGCCCCGTAGGGTGCGACCGGCGGACCGCCCATCCGGCCTTCGCTTACACGCTCCGCCCGCCCCCAGCAAGCAGCCCGGTATCCGGCGGCTCTAATGCTGGTCGAACCACGGATGGGCGACGCGGTCGCCCGGCGCCAGCCCGAGCTTGCGGGCCGTGCCGGCTATGACCTCGAGCACGCCGCGCGCCGGGCCCCCGGAGGAAATGATCCGGTCCGACTGCGGCGTCGTGTTCTCGGCAATGCGCAGGATGCGGCCGTCGCCGCGGATGAAGATCATGTCGAGGGGAATATAGGTGTTGTGCATCCACATGGTGACGACTTGGTCGGGCTCGAACTTGAACAGCATGCCGCGGCCTTCGGGCAGTTCACGGCGGAACATCAACCCGTGCTCCCGCTGCTCCTCGCTCACGGCCAATTCGACCGCGAAGGGGTGCACGCCGGTCTTGCTGACGATTTCAAGGGTATCGAGGTCGGCGCCGACGCCCGGCGCCCGGCCGGAGAGCATCAGCAGCGAGACGAGCAGGGCCAACACGGCCGCCCGGCCAAGCCGCTGCGCCCATCCCCCGCTACGCTCGCCTACCAACGCCAAAACGAATGATCCTCAGTGGGATGCCGGCCCGTGCGGTCCGCCGTCCGGCCGCACCTCGGCGGCCATCATGCCCTTCGGTCCGGGGCCGAAACGCACCAGCACGGTCTGGCCCGGACGCAATTCGGTGATGCCGAACCGGCGCAGGGTCTCCATGTGGACGAATATATCCGGCGTCCCGTCGCCGCGGGTCAAGAAGCCAAATCCGCGCAAGCGGTTGAACCATTTGACCTGGGCGCGCTCGAGCCCGCTGGTGGGGGTCACCGAGACGTGGGTGCGCGCCGGCGGCATCTGCGCCGGGTGCACCGCGGTAGACTCGTCCATGGAGAGGACGCGGAAAGCCTGCAGGCCTTTCGGCCGCTGCAGGACTTCGCAGACGACGCGCGCGCCTTCGTACGCGGTCTGATAGCCGTCGCGCCGCAGGCAGGTGACGTGCAGAAGAATATCGGGCAGGCCGTTGTCCGGGACGATGAACCCGTAGCCCTTTGAGACATCGAACCATTTGATGACGCCGGTGAGCTCGATAACGCTCACGGCTACATCGTCGGTGATGTCACCGACCATGTCGGGGTCGACAAAGCCTACCCCTGGTCCTTTGGGCCCCAACCCGTCCGACGTCATGGCGCCGTACGCCGCCGCATCTCAGGCGCCTCTTACGGGCGCTTCATCGAATCATTGTCGTATCAAGATTAACACCGTCGGCCCGCGCGCAAAGAACAAAATGCATAACCGCCGCCGACTTTCTCCACACTGTGGACAGCGAGACACACTCACGCATCGATGAAGGGAGCAAGCACCGAACCGATGTCTTCGCGCACCACCAGGTCGGCGATGTCGTCGAATTCGGTCGGATCGCGGTTGATGATCGCCAAACGCGCGCCGTTGCGCTTGGCCATGAGGGGGAATCCCGCCGCCGGCCATACCACCAGGGACGAGCCGATGGCGAGAAACAGGTCGCAGCCGAGGGTCAGCTCCTCGGCGCGGCGCATGGCGGCTTCCGGCATGGCCTGGCCGAACGAGACGGTCGCAGACTTTATATATCCGCCGCAGCCGCAGTCCGGCGCGCGCCCGCCGGCGGCCTCGAAGCGCTCGCGCACCCAGGCCAGCTCGTAGCGCCGCGCGCAGTCGAGGCAGGTGGCGTAGGTGGTGTTGCCGTGCAGCTCGACCACGTGTTCCGCCGCCACGCCCGAGGCCTGGTGCAGATTGTCGATGTTCTGGGTGATCACGCCGGGCGCCTTGCCGGCGCGATAAAGACTGGCGAGCGCGCGGTGGCCGCGCCCCGGCTTGGCGCCGCCGAACTGGTCCTCCATGGCGAAGCGCCGCCGCCACGCCTCGTCGCGCATGTCCTGGTGCGCCACGAACGCATCGAACGGAATCGGCTGCATCTTGGTCCAGATGCCGCCGGGCGAGCGGAAGTCCGGGATCCCGCATTCGGTGGAAATGCCGGCGCCGGTGAACGGCAGCACGCCGCCGCTTGCATCGACAAGCTGGGTGAGCCGCGCGACGGCGGTTTCGAGGTCGGGTGCGATCATGGCCGGTCCGCTAGCGCATGTTCCGGCGAAGTGGGCACCGGTTCGCCGATAAGAACATGCGCCACTTAATGCTTCTAGAGCTTGTCCCGATTCCGAAGGAACGGGACATGCTCTAGGGGTGGAGCGGCACGATAGCAATGCCCGGTGCCGGTCGTCGATCCCGGTTTGCTCGTGACGGGCGCGCGCTCCCGCGCTAAGCTGGCGGCCGCGCCTCCTCTAGGCGCCGACCCGACAACAAGAGGAACGTCCCTTGCGCTATCTGCACACCATGTTGCGCGTGCGCAATCTCGACGACGCGCTCGACTTCTACTGCAACAAGCTCGGTCTGACGGAGGTCCGCCGCCGGGTGGACGACAAGAACCGCTACACGCTGGTCTTCCTGGCGGGCCCGCAGGACGAGGGCCTGGTCGCACAGAGCAAGGCGGGCAAGGGGCGCGACGCGCCGCTGGTCGAGCTGACCTTCAACTGGGACACCGAGGACTACGGCGAAGCGCGCTACTTCGGCCACCTCGCCTACGAAGTCGACGACATCTACGCGACCTGCGACAAGCTGATGAAGGCGGGCGTCACCATCAACCGCCCGCCGCGCGACGGCAACATGGCGTTCGTGCGCTCGCCCGACAAGCACTCGATCGAGCTGCTGCAGAAAGGCGACCCGCTGCCGCCCAAGGAGCCGTGGAAGTCGATGCCGAATACCGGGAAGTGGTGAGCGGAAGGCGGCACGGTTCGTAGCCCGGATGAGCGTAGCGATATCCGGGAGCGGTCTCCGCAGGCATTCCCCGCATATCGCCATGGCCCGTCGAAGATGGGCGCAACCGCCCTGATGGCTCATGCGGGCTACCTTCGGCGTCATATCCCCGCTTGCTTGCCCATCCCGGCAAACCACTTTATATCTCGCCGGATTCCAGCGCCCTTCGTCTAGCGGTCTAGGACGTCGCCCTTTCACGGCGAAAACACGGGTTCGAGTCCCGTAGGGCGCGCCAGTAAATTCAGTGACTTAGACGATAGTTACGCCGGCCGCGGGCCGCCGGACCAAGTTTAAACCAAGTATCGCGAGAGGCTGTTTAGGCGCCCGCGCCGGGCGCGGGCCGCGGGCGCGCCGCCCGGGCAGCCCGCCTTACCCGGCCGGCCGGGCGCGCATGCCGGTGGCCATGCCCGTCCCAGCGCGACACCGTTTTTCAGGGGGGGTGGGGACGTAAAACTCAGCTTTTCGGACGAGCCGGCGCGCGCCCTGCCCTACCCCGCCGGCCGGCGGGGACCAACAAACATCGGGAGCGCGTCCCCGCGCCCTGGCGAGTGGCCGCGTGCACCCCCACATGCGTCCAGGTTTCGACGAGGGGAGTGCGGTGCTGCTCGTCGGGGCACGGCGCTCCTTGAGAACTGGATATACGACGATGCTACCTTCTACCCCTGAAGAAAAACAGGCAATCATCGACTACATGAATTGGCAGGCTCCCGACCTGACGGTAGAGTTCCTGCAAAAGGTCTATCTCGAAAACCTCCTGAGCCACCAACACGCGGTCTGGGACGTTCACACCAACGTCGATCGCTGGTGGGTAATCACCAATCCAACGAACCTCTACTCTCAAGAACAATTTCCGAACATGGATCTGGCCGTCACGTTCCATGTCGGCCTGTGCCTCCGTATCCCGCGTAGCGAGAAGCCAGAGCTGTCAGAACTGCCTGTGGAGCCGCTAGCCGCTTGCTTCCGTCACATGAGCGAAGCATCGGACGCCCTGGCGAACGCGCAGGAGGTCACCGACTTCCAGACCGTCGGCGTACGCTGCCGCGAAGCCTTGCTGGCCTTTACGGGCGCCGTGCAAATCATAATCCCGTGGTCAACCGGCGATGCCAGCAAGCCGAAGCGAGCCGACTTCAAGGCATGGGTCGAGCATATTTGTTCGGCCTGCCTTGCCGGGGAGACACACGAATACCGCCGCCATCTTTTCAAGGTGCTCCTAGATGAGGCGTGGCGTTTCTCGAACTGGCTCACCCATGCCAAGGCCTCGACATGGTATGACGCGGAGGCCGCGACCACGACCGTTGAGCATGCGTTGGGTCTGGCGACGTCTCTCGTCATCCGGCACATCCGGGACGTGCCCGAAGCGTGCCCGGCGTGCGGTTCAAATCGGCTCTCACCGCAGCGGGGTTTCCACTCAACCATGCCTGACGTGGAATGGGAGAGACCCACCTGCGGTAAGTGTGGTTGGGTGGGCGAACCGGTGCCAATCCTCACGGACCCCAAAGCTTACAGGGCAGACGAGAAAGAGAGGCCTCCGCCCGAGGGGGAGTGCATCATCCCGACCGTGCCACTGCGCAATCTCCACAAGCCCGGCCGTAAACATTAAGACCGAGCCTCGATCAGGAAGCCCGAGCGAAGCTAAGGCACTCAACAGCGTGACGGTGCTGGGCCGGATCGCCCGCGCCCTGGACGTTGATCCCCGCGAATTGATCCGAGCGCGCCGGTAGGCGCTGGCCTCCGTCATGACTTCAAAAGGGATGCAATCTCCTCGCTTTCCAGAAGCGCCCAAGTGACACGCCCTTTAGCCTCAATATTGTTGAGCACGAACAGCACCATTTGTTTTTCATTGAAGAGAAAAATGGCGTGGTATTTGAGAAGCGCGTACATTTTGGTGCGCCACGCTTCGATATCAGGGAAGTGCGGATGAGAGTGAGGCCCTGTCGCCGAAAATAGTGTTTCAATGTTACCGCGGTGAAGGTGATTTCCGCATCGTTTGTATAGTCGCAGGAGCTCTGGTTTTGTGAGGTACCCATCTTTCATCACCTGAGCGTCGTATATAGCTGGCCCACCACACGTTTGGGTACACGCCATTGGATAGAAATTCGGGTGCAGTCTCTCCAGTTGAGAAATAATTTTGTCAGCGGCATATTGCTTGCGTAATTTTGCCGTGGGACCAATGTCGCCGTGGACTGTCAGGCAGCCTAAAGCAACGTCTTCGCAAAGCATTCGCAGCTGCAAAAAACAGAACTCGCGAACCGCCGGGGCCAGTAATCCTGTCTGACCAGATAGCGCGTGGTCTATGCATTGGAGGCGCAGCTTGGCCTCTTCCATGAGGTCAGCATATTGATCGAGGGCAATTCTCTGTTTCACTGTGGCGCTCATGGCAGGCTTCTGGCTAGGACGGCACGATCCCTGGCCCGCTTATTGCCTCGTGGACTGGTCTGGCCGCGAAGCGTATCGGTGAAGGTGGTGCGCGGCGAGCCGGGCAGGGTCCAAGGTCAGCCGTCATCTACTTGCTTTGCTTCTGCGCGAAGGGTTGCCCGAATAGTAGCCGTCAGAGCGTCCCCCGCTTCTTTTAACTTAGACTCATCCCAGATAATCGTGTGCATGTGATTTGTGTCAAAATGCGTTTGGGAAGTGGCCCACCGGGCCGCCTCGCATGTGTAGATAACGGGAAGCCCAAGACCTTCGGCAAAGCCCGCTTCCCAATACGCTCCAAAACTTCCATGGGTTAGATCAGCAATGAGAAAGCGGGCACTCAAGATTGCTGCCCTCATTTGATCATCGATCAATCCGGCAGGTTGCTCATCCGTAAGCAACCTAAGCTCAAATCCGGTTCGAATTACGGCCGGTTTGAAGCACTCTCTGATCACGCGGTTTAGAGCCGCATCGCCAAACTTCATTGCCATAAAGGCTGTGCGGCTTTGGAGATTGGTTCGCTTAAGCTCGGTATACCGTTCCCATCCGTTCATAGTCAGGCGCAAACGGATTTGGCCTCCGGGGGCGTCGCCAATCGCATAAAGGTCCTTGTCTTCGAGCTGGTTGTGCAACCAGTCCCATCCTTCCAGAGGCGCAAAACGCGATGACAGAGCGGTCCCGAGCCAAGCTGATAGTGAAAGTGGGGCTGTTTGTGCCGGCGTCTCGGGGTATTTCTGGTTGTCGCCTAGACTTCAACCGCGGCTCGACAACTCAATCGATTATGTGAAACGAGACACCGTCATGCGCGGCGGCGGATCATACTACTCCTTCGTGCGTCGGACGCACGACTATGGTTTTGGCTCGGATATCAACTTTCGATCGGGAGAATTCAGCGTGGGCTTTGCGGGGGCGGACTATGGATTTTTCATGTATCTGGGCGAAACGACAGTGGATGAACTTGCAAGGTTCAAGCTAGAGACACCGCCTACTGGTTTGGAGGCTTCCCGATTAGAGACTTGGAGGTACATGTGGACTTACAGGCCACCTACCGACATTAAAGCCATAAGGGAGGAACACACAAGAGCTCGAGGATTTGCAGTTGGAAGCGCAAACCTCTCAGAGCGAGCATCAGTCAACAAAGGTGGAGCTTATCTGTTACGCTCGATTTTGATTGATCGTAGTGACGTACTAATCGGCTTTATTGTTGTCGACATTCTCAGTGACAGTTCGGTAGTGCTGGTCTGGCGGACTTTGAGACCATTTGATACACCTATAGCGACGGGGCATGAGAATTGATCCTGCGCTGTCGGGCCTTTTTCAATCGAGGCCGCGATGCGGTATTCATGACCGTTTTAGGTCAAGAAGGGAACAACTCAAAGTGAGCATATCTTATCCGAGTTACCCCCAACAACGCACATTCGGCGCCCAACGCTGATATGATCCTCCTTCAGACGAGGTAGGGCGGCGGCCCAGAACGCCGCCCGGTCCGCCCGCGAGCAACTCTGGGCCAGATGCCGCGGGCGGGGTTGGCCCGGCGCCGCAAGAGGACGGCGCCGGTGCCTTTGCTGAGGCTCTGGCCCGAAGGAGAAGCCAGAGCCTTGCTGTTTTGTGAACGACAAAGTTTGTTCCAAACGGCATCGCCCACAATTATGCCCGCCGCGCCGGAAAGGAGTTGTATCGGCCGCGGACTGTCGGTGTTCTTGACGGACACGCTCCGACTGGTCCGTCCCCGGCTCAGAGAGCCCCCTGCATTCCGGGGGAAGACAAGCCAGCGAGAGCCGCCGCTCATGTCGGAACGGGCGGCGGCGAAAAACTTGTGAGCGATGAAGTTTGGAGAACTGCGTCACTCACAACAATGCTCATTCACCGCGCAGCAGCGCCTCCTGTTCTTCTACGGCGTGCCGGATGCGAGGCACTCCCATGATCGTCGTATTTACCTGTAACCACGCGGCGAGTGGAAGATCGCCGTTGACGGTAATGCGGCGAAACTGCTCGATCTCCGGATATTTTCCCTGCGCCAGGTCATCATAATGTTCGTTATCTACTGCGGTGCTGTAGCAATGAAATGAATTGTCTGCCTCGCTTTCTCCAGCAATCGTCGAAGGCCTGCCATCCTGCTGGTTCGCGAAGTTATAATTCATGTCGTAGGTTCCCTGGCTGCTCAAGTTGGGGGTAACGGTGAACGTTTGCGAAGATCCGGTCACTGAATGCAATTGGTTGGCCAGAGATGTCGATGTACCAGGGGCTCCTATCGTATCCATCACCTTCGCCTCTAACACAAACGCCCCATACGCATCGGTATCGAGATCAAAATATCTGTGATCGAGAACTGCTTGTAGTGGTATTGTGTCGATCTTCCGTCTGCGCAAGGAGTTGCGTATCGCGTCAAGCTTACCCTGGCGGGCTGCGTTGGCCGCATAAAAAGTAATCAACTCGCATTTAATGGACTTCAGGAGCCGGTTGTGTTGCTTTTGGGCCACACCCAAAGAAATTGATCGAACGACCTTCACTTCCAGATTGCAGGCTTTCACTTGAGCCTTTACGCTCATTTTTCGGGGTGTGTAATTAACTGGGGGCGGTTATGTTTAAGTTTGTTTTTGCGATGCCTGTCGGCATCGCGTTGACGCTTGGCGGGTGCGGCACCTACGTTCCGGACATTCAGGAATTTCCAGGAAGTCGTGCGGACGGACAACAACTCGTCAATGCCATAGTCCGAAATATCAAGTGCGAAGTTCAAGATGCATTGGACGACCTGTATAGGATTCAAAGACACACGTTTTTGGATACATGGGGCGTGCAGGTCGTGCTCAATTTGACGATCGTCGAGACGGGCGCCGTCAATCCAACCGTAAGCTGGATGCCACCGAGCCCCGCGAGTGCAGTCTTTACTTTGGCCGCGGGAGGGACCCTCTCGTCGGCAGCGACGCGGACCGATAAACTGAGTCTATATTATACCGTCGCGGAGCTTCGCAAGTTCAAGCGCTGTGTTCCCGAAGCACGTCCTCCCGGGCCGTTCCTCCTTCAAAGCGACTTGAAGCTGAATGAATGGCTCGTCGATACGGTAACAATTCAGAACACCGGTGGAGGAGATTTTTCAATGGATACCACGAAGGGTCCTTTCGGACAAAGCGTCCTCTCGCATGAGGTAAAGTTTGACATCATATCCAGCGGAACCGCAACGCCTACCTGGGTGCTTCAACGAGCGTCCATAAATCCAACTGGAACCTTCCTAGCGGCGAGCCGCGAGAGAACGCATGATGTGACGATCACCTTGGGGCCAACCGATGATTCGACGCCTGGAGCGAAGAAGGGGAAACCGCGTCCTTCGCGGATCGCCGCAGATGCGGCTTTGGCGTCCGACATCGGGTTGTCGGTTAGCACGGCACTCAAAAATCAGCGTGTACTGCCGTAGGATAGAGAGGCATCGTTTCAGATTCGAAGCCATCCAGAGGAGGTTCATATGGCAAAGACGACAGCGAAGACGGCACAACCCGCGCGTCCACCCTATAAATGCCAAAGGACTTTGGATGAGGGTGTATGCCTCAAGTTTTTGTACAACTCTGCCAGCGGACAATACGACATTGATGGCGGGCAAGTTGATTGTAGCACGTGCAAGTACTTCATGCCGAATGAAGGCTGAGAATGGCGTATCCTCATTCCTATCGTCGATAGGCCAAGGATAAGGCGGATACGGCTTGTACTGCGTGCTCCTGCTTTCGATGCGGCCACGCGTGCCACGTACGGTCATGTTCTGTCACCGCAAACAGCCCCCACCGGCACCTTTCCCTCCCCCGGCACATCGACCACGTAAGTAGGCTGGCACAGGCCGGAGTAGCGATCGCGCAACGCGTGCATCAGCTCCTGGCCTTGTTCGATCGCCGTGCGGAAGTGAGCGGTGCCGGGGGCACGATCGAGATGGTGCAAATAATAGGGCTTGATGCGGCATTCGACGAGGGCGCGCATGAGGGCGCCGAGCGTCGCCGGATCGTCGTTGACGCCCTTGAGCAGCACCGACTGAGCGAGCATCGGGATGCCGGCGTCGATCAGCCGGCCGCACGCCGCGCGCGCGGCGGCGGTCAGCTCGCGCGCGTGGTTGGCGTGCAGCACCACGTAGGTCGTTTTGCCCGACGCCTTGAGCGCGCGCACCAGCGCCGGGGTGATCCGCGCCGGATCGACCGCCGGCACGCGCGTGTGCACGCGCACGATCTTGACGTGGGCGATGGCGCGAAGGTGTTTCATCACGGCGGCAAGCCGGCGCGGCGAAAGCACCAGCGGGTCGCCGCCGCTCAAGATGACCTCCCAGACGCCCGGATGGTTCTCGATGTAACCCAGCGCGGCCGACAGCGCCTCGGCCGACAGGGCATTCGGCTTTCCCGGGCCGATCATCTCGCGGCGGAAGCAGAAGCGGCAGTACACCGCACACACGTGCACGAGCTTGAGCAGCACCCGGTCGGGATAGCGATGCACGAGGCCTTCGACCGGACTGTGGGCGCCGTCGCCGATCGGGTCGGCGCTTTCCTCCGGTCGAGCATCGAGCTCGGCCGGATCGGGGACGAACTGGCGCGCGATCGGGTCGTGCGGGTCGGCCGGGTCGATGAGCGCGGCCATCGCCGGGGTGATCGCGACCGCGTAGCGCGCGGCCACGCGCTCGAGATCGGCAAGCCGCTCCGGCGCGGTCAATCCCGCGTCCACCAAGTCGGCCGGGCGGCGCAATGTGTGCGCTGACGATGTCATGACTCTCCTCGAAGGATCGGGCTTCCGCGTTCAACCACCGGCGTCCACAGCACCTGCTCGATGCGCGGCGCGCCGGTCAACAGCATCACCAGGCGGTCGAAACCGAGCGCGATGCCGCTCGCGGCCGGCATCGACGCCAGCGCGGCGAGGAAATCCTCGTCCACCGGATAGCGCTCGCCGTGCAGGCGCGCCTTCTCGGCCATCTCGCGCTCGAACCGTCGCCGCTGCTCGACCGGATCGGTCAGCTCGCCGAAGGCATTGGCCAATTCAACGCCGCAGGCATAGAGCTCGAACCGCTCGGCGACCCGCGGGTCGGCCGCGGTCGGCCGCGCCAGCGCGGCTTCGGCGACCGGGTATTCATAAAGAATGGTCGGCCGCCCTATGCCCAAGTTCGGCTCGATCCGCTCGACCAGCACCCGGCTGAAGATATCCGCCCAGGTGTCGTCGGCAGCGATCCGGATGCCGGCGCTGGCGGTGGCCGCCGCCAACGCATCGCGATCGGTCTCCTGCGCCGACACCGTCGCCAGGAGATCGATCTTGGCGAACCGCTCGAACGCCTGCGCCACCGTGATCCGCTCCGGTTCGGCGAACGGCGTTGCAATCCGATCACGAAACGTGAGCCGCCGCGTGTCCACCGCCCGCGCGGCCTCCCCGAGCAGCGCCGCGCAATCCGCCATCAGCGCCTCGTAGGGCTCCTCGGCGCGATACCATTCGAGCAAGGTAAACTCGGGATGATGCAGCGCGCCGCGCTCGCGGTTACGAAACACCCGGGCAAAATCGAAGATCTTTCGTTCGCCGGCGGCGATGAGCTTCTTGCAGGCGAACTCGGGCGAGGTGTGCAGATAAAGCCGTGAGCCGGTGCCGTCGGGCGCGCGCAGTTCGGTCGCGAACGCGTGCAGGTGCGCCTCGTTGCCGGGCGAGACCTGCAGGACGGCGGCCTCGACCTCGGTGAAGCCGCGCGTCTCGAAGAAGCGCCGCGCCGCCGCCTTGATGCGGCCGCGCGCGGTCAGAAACGGCCGCCGGTCGGCCTGCACGTGCGGCGCCCACCAGGGCGAGGGTGCGCTCATGCGCCCTCCCCCGCCCGATGCCGGCACGCGCGGAAATCGCTGGCGAACGGCCTCAGGATCGGTATGGTGCGCGCCGACATTGCGGCCGCGTGCCGCCCGCCGCTTCCATCCCAAGGACAAACACCCGTGAAAGTCATTGCCAGCTCGCTCCGCAAGGGCAACGTTGTCGACAAGGAAGGCAAGCTCTACGTCATCCTGAGCGCCGAGAACATCCATCCCGGCAAGGGCACGCCGGTGACCCAGCTCGACATGCGCCGCATCAGCGACGGTGTGAAGGTGTCGGAGCGCTACCGCACCACAGAGCAGGTCGAGCGCGCGTATGTGGAGGACCGCGAATTCCAGTATCTCTACCAGGACGGCGACGGCTTCCACTTCATGAATCCGGAAACCTACGACCAGATCGCAATCCCGAAAGACATCATCGGCGATCAGGCCGCCTATCTGCAGGAGAACATGAAGGTGATGCTCAGCACGCACGAAGGCGCGATCGTCGCCATCGAGCTGCCGCAGCGCACCACGCTCGAGGTGGTCGAGACCGAGCCGACCATGAAGGGGCAGACCGCCTCCTCGTCCTACAAGCCCGCCCTGCTGTCGAACGGCGCGCGCACCATGGTGCCGCCGCATATCGCGCCCGGCACCCGGATCGTGGTGATGACGGCGGACGGCAGCTACGTCGAGCGCGCGAAGGACTGAGCTGACGCTTCTCCCCCGCGCCAGGCGGATCAACCACCTCGCCACGGATTCATCGAGACGGACGGCTCCAGCGCGCCGCCTGGCAACGCTGCGTAACGATCGGTGGAGTTTTGCTGCCTGGATGAGGCGGCAAGAGCCGCGCCGACCGAGGTGGCGGCGCCAGCGAGGTCGTGCAGGATCGTTCTCCGTGCTAAAGCTTTGGTTGCATCCACGTTCCGACAGGGGGTTCGGCAGCGGTGGCGCGCATTTTCATCAGTCATTCGAGCCGCAACAACGCCGAGGCGCTCGCGCTGCACCAGTGGCTCATCTCGCAGGGCTGGACCGATCTGTTTCTCGACATTCATCCCGTCGATGGGCTGGCGGCCGCGGAGAAATGGCAGAAGGCGTTGCGCGACTCCATCGCGCGCTGCCGGGCGGTCATTTTTTGCCTGTCGTCCGAATGGCTTGAATCGCCATTCTGCATGGCCGAGTTCTGGGGGGCGCTGCAGGCCGGCGCGGCGCCGGTCGGCGTGATCGTCAAGCCGCTCGATACCGAGACAATCCCGGCCGCGATGACCGGCGTGTGGCAGTTGGTCGATCTCACGCGCGGGGGCGCCCCGCAACGCTTCCGGGTGGCTCCGCCGCCGGAGCGGCGGGAGACGACGATCGCCTTTCCGGTCGAGGAACTGCGCCGCTTGCGCGAGGGTTTGGCCAAGCTGGACCTTGTCGGCCTCGCCCCGGAGAATTTTGCCTGGCCTCCGCCGGGCGAGACCGATCGGCCTCCTTATCGCGGACTGAAGCCGCTCGACGTCCAGGATGCGGGCGTGTTCTTCGGCCGTGACGCCGACCTGGTCCGCGCGCGCGAAGCCCTCCTGCTGTTGCGTGAACAAGGTGGGCGGCGTCTATTCGTGATCCTCGGCGCCTCGGGAGCCGGCAAGTCGAGCTTCCTGCGGGCCGGCCTGTGGCCGCGGCTCGCCCGCGAGGACCGCGACTTCCTCGTGCTTCCGATCATCCGGCCGGCGGAGGCGCCGGTCTCGGGCGCAACGGGGCTGGCGCAAAGCCTGTGGGGCGCCTTCAAGGCGCTCGGCGCGGAACGCCCACTCGGCGATCTGCTGAGCAAGCTGGAGCGAGACCCGAGCGAAATGCCGGCGTTGCTGGGCGACCTGCAGGCGCGGGCGGCAACCCGCCTGGTCGGCGAAGACAACGCGCAGATCGACCGGCCGCCGACCGTGATCATCCCCATCGACCAAGCCGAGGAGCTCTATGCGGCCGGCAGCGGCCCGGAGGCGCAGCAATTCCTCGGGCACCTGGCGGCCGCCCTGTCGCCGGGACTGGAGACCGTCGCACTCGTCACGATTCGCTCGGACCGGTTTGAGCCGCTGCAGGGGCTGACGAGCCTCGCCGGCGTTCCGAAGGAACCGTTCAATTTGCCGCCGGTGACGCCGTTCGCGTTTCGCGAGGCAATTGTCAGGCCGGCAAGCCGCCCCGATCCCCCGATCGAGGTGGCAGCCGATCTCGTCGACGCGCTGATCGCCGATATGGCGGCGCAAGGCGCCGATCCCCTCCCCCTGCTCGCCTTCACCTTGGAGCGGCTGTACCTCAATTACGGCCGCACCAACGGCACCATGACGCTCGCCAACTATACGGCGCTGGGCGGCCTCAAGGGATCGCTCGGCGCCGCGCTGAAGGAGGCTTTCGCCAAGCCGGAGGCGCCACCGGTCATTCCGGCCGACGCGGCCGGACAGGAACGTCTGCTCGAGGCCGTCTTCGTGCCCGCCCTCGTCGATGTCAATGAAGCAAACGACGCGCCGCTGCGCCGCATCGCGAGCGAAACCGAGATCGCCAAAGCCGGCCGGGCCATGGTGGAGCGGCTGGTTGGCGCGCGGCTCCTGGTGCAGGGAAGCCGGGCAGCGCAGGCGACGATCGAAGTCGCGCACGAGGCCCTGTTGCGCCAATGGGACGCGCTGAAGCGGATTCTCGACCGGCGAAGCTCGGAGCTGAAAGCACTGCAGGCTGTCGAACGGGCGACCGAAGCCTGGCGGCGAAACAATCACGCGGCCGACTGGCTCGACCATAAGGGCCAACGTCTGATCGAGGCGGAACAGCTCGCCGCGCGGCCCGACCTTCGTTCCCGTCTCGACGGGCTTCCGAGCAAATACCTCGCCGCCTGCTGGCTGGCCGAAGACCAAAGGCGCCGCCACCAACGGCGGCTGCGCAGGTGGGCGCAGTTCGCTACCTCCGGTGCCCTTGTTGCGGCCACCGTCCTGCTGATCGGATCGATCATGCTGAACCGCCAGACCCAGCGCCGCGAGGCCTCGGTGATGACCGCCGTCGCCGACCGCGCGATCGGCGAGAGCCAGCACGAAAGAGCGATGCGGGCCTCGTTGCAGGGGCTTCCCGCGTCCCTGCGCTGGCCGTATTTCGCAATCGGCTGGTCGGGCGACGAAATGCGCGGGCTCGAGGCAAAGCTCGCCGGCGCCGCCCAGGGGTCGCTGCTGCGCCTGCGTCTGGTTGGACATACCGCCGAGGTACGCAGTGTCAGTTTCAGCTCCGATGGAACGCGCATCGTCACCGCTTCCGACGACCGGACCGCCCGCGTGTGGGACGCGACCACCGGGGCGGAACTCTATCGGCTAGCCGGCCACGCGGGCGAAGTCCGCAGCGCATTCTTCAGCCGCGACGGGACCCGCATCGTCACTGCGTCGAGGGACAAGACCGCGCGAGTGTGGGATGCGGCGAGCCGCGCGGTCCTTCTCGAGCTTAGCGGCCACGGTGACGATGTCTTCAGCGCGGCATTCAGCCCGGACGGACGACTCGTCGTGACCGCTTCTGCCGACAAGACGGCGCGAATCTGGGATGCCGCGTCCGGAATGCAGCTTCGCATCCTTTCCGGCCACACCGATAAGGTCACCAGCGCCGTATTCAGTTCCGATGGCAACCTCGTGGTGACCGGCTCGGAGGATGCGACGGCGCGAATATGGGACGCCCGCGACGGGACGGAGGTCAAGGTGTTGCCACATGGCATCTCTCGGATACGAAATGCGGCGTTCAGCCCGGATGGAGCCCGGGTCGCCACCGCCTCCTGGGACCAAACGGCTCGCCTGTGGGACGTAAGGACCGGCATCAAGCTGTTTGAAACCACCGAGCAACATGGACCGATCAGGAGCGCGGCGTTCAATGCCGACGGGACCCGCATCGTAACCGCGTCCGACGATGGAGCCGCGCGGGTGTGGGACCCCGCCAGTCCCTCGCCGCTCGTGCTTCGCCTTTATGGTCATGGCAAAGCAGCGGTGAGCGCCGTGTTCAGTCCCGACGGCAGCCGGATCGCGACCGCGTCCGAAGATCGGACCGCGCGCGTGTGGGCAACCATCGGCACGCCGGAGATCCTCCGGCGCAAGATGACCGAACTGGCGACGCTCGGTGCCGCGTTCAGTCCGGACGGCCGGCGAATCGTGACCGCATCGGCAGACCCGCTCGTTGCGGTGTGGGACGCCGCAACCGGCGACAAGCTCGCGGCTTTGACCGGCCTGACCAAGGTCGCCAGAAGCGCCTCCTTCAGTCCGGACGGAAAGCGCGTGGCCGCCGCCTCGGACGAGGGCACCGCGATCGTATGGGACGCCGGCACCGGGTCGCAGATCTTCCGGCTGATCGGACATGGCGGTGCGGTCCGAAGCATTGCCTTCAGCCCCGACGCAACCCGCCTCGTCACCGCTTCGTCCGACCGAACCGCACGCGTCTGGGACGCCGCCACGGGGGCACCGCTCGTCACACTTTCGGGGCACGAGGCAGAGGTCGAGAGTGCCGCATTCGACCAGGACGGCACGCGGGTGGTCACGGCATCCGATGACGGCACGGCGCGGGTGTGGAACGCCAAGACCGGCGCCGAGCTCCTGCGCCTCCCGCTCAAGGACCATACCGACAGGGTGTGGAGCGCCGCGTTCAGCCCGGACGGCACGCGGATCGTCACCGCCTCGTGGGATCACAAGACGCGCATCTGGGACGCCGCAAGCGGCGCGTTGCTGGTCGAATTCAAGGGTCACGGCGGAATAGTCTACGCTGCCGTCTTCAGCCCGGACGGGGAACGGGTGGCGAGCGCGTCCTGGGACAAGACCGTGCGGGTATGGGACGCCCACAGCGCGACCGAGCTGCTGCGGCTCGACGGACACACTGCTCCGGTGCGCGGCGTCGCCTTTAATGCGGACGGCACGCGCCTCGTCACCACCTCGGAGGACGGCACGTGGCGCATCTGGGATACGCGTTGGCTCACGACGCTGCATCAGACCGAGCTGGCGCGGCGCGTGTGCGAGGAGCGGCTTGTCGGCGACGCGCAAACGTTCTCCGACGATGACATCGCCGCCGATCGCACCCTTGCGGGCTTGGCCGGGCAGAATCCGTGCCGGCGTCATGATTAGCTCGGGCCGCGGCAGCAAGGTGCTGGTTCAGCCTCGGCAGAACGCGTCGGCGAACCGGTTTTGGGTGCGTTCGATGCTCGCCGCGTAGGTGCCCTGATCGGTCCCGGTCCACAGGGTCGCGAGATCGGAGAACGTCACCGGGCGGCCCAGCTGCTGCATTCGCCTGTGGACCTCCGCTTGCACCACCTTGGTGCGCTGCGCGACCGGATGCTCGATGACGACCCCGGCATACATGAGAACGTGCTGAAGGTGGGCAAGCACGCCGTCGCGCACCGACGCGAAGCGTTCGCCGGGCTTGCCGGCCACGGTGGCCCCGATACCGGCGAAATTGTTGTCCTCGGGCCGCACACCGCCCGTATAAGTAAGATAATTGGTTTCGATCAGCATCTGAAAGAACGCGTAGTCCCAGCGCACGCCGATGCATTGCCCGGCCGACATCGGCACGCAGGCGCCGATCGAACGGTAGAGCGCGGCGACGTCCGCGAAACGCTGATCAACCTCGCGCGGCGGAGCGAGCGCGTGGTTCCGGGCCGCCACGAATTGCATGAGCCGCTCCGGCGTCACACAAGACGGCACCGCATTCGCCGGACTCGCAATAATCTCGGGAAGCCGGCCGGGCTGCGCGCCAGCCGATCCGACGGCGCAGAGCGCGACGATCGTCAAGTGCGTAAGTCGGATGTGACATCGCGGCCGCATGCGATACCCACTGCGGTTAAAGGCCCAGTGTCAAGCGTTTCGCCCGACGGCGGGTTGGAGCGCGCACCCCCGGATCGGGCCCCTTGGACGCCTCTTGCCTTGGCGGAAGAGTTCGCTACGTAGTCCGCACCGGGGAGCCGAAGAATCAGGGTGAAATGCGGGACGCCATCGTCCGCCGCTCGTTTCTCCTGGCCGCGATCGGGGCGGCGGCGGTCCTTGCGTGTCCGGGCCGATCGAGCGCGGCATCGTTCGCCCAATGGGTGGAGAAATTCCGCCCGCGCGCACGGGCGCGCGGCGTCTCCGACGCGACCTATACGCGGGTCATGGGCGCGGTGAAGCCCGATACCGCGGTCTACGCGCTCGACCAGGCGCAGCCCGAATTCACCGAGGAAGTGTGGCAATACCTCAATCGCCGGGTCTCCGACTGGCGCATCATGACCGGCAAGGAGCGGGCGAAGGAACACGCCGCGCTGCTGGCGCGCGTTGAGGACGAGTATGCGGTCGACCGCTACACCATGCTCGGCCTGTGGGGCATGGAGTCCGCCTTCGGCGACGTGGTGGTCAACCTCAAGCTCATGCGCCCGGTGATCCCGGCGCTCGCGGCGCTCGCCTGGGGAATGGCGCGCCGACGCTCCTATTGGGAGCAGGAATTGCTCAACGCGCTCGTCATCATCGAGCGCGGGTGGGCGAAGCCCGCGGACATGATCGGCTCGTGGGCCGGCGCCATGGGGCACACCCAGTGGATGCCCGAGGTCTGGCTGCACATGGGCGTCGATTTCGACGGCGACGGCCGCATCTCGCCGTTCGGCGCGCCTGACGACGCGCTCGCCGGCACGGCGCGCTACATCCTCACTCGCGGCAAATACAAGCGCGGCGTCCCGTGGGGCTACGAGGTGCGGCTGCCGGGCAAGCTCGGCGGCGGCGCACGCACGTTCGCCGCGTGGAGGCAGGCCGGGGTCGTGCGTGCCGACGGTGAGGCGTTCGCCCATCCCGGCGAGCCGGCACGCCTGTGGCGCCCAGTGCCGGGCGGGCCGGCGTTCCTGCTGACCCGGAACTTCGCCGCGGTCAAATCCTACAATCCGTCGAACAACTACACCCTCGCCATCGTCCATCTTGGCGACCGTATTCGCGGCGCCGGCCCGTTGGTCCAGCCGTTCCCCGGCGGCGAGCGTACCCCGACCTTGGCGGAAGTGCAGGAGATCCAACGGCGGCTCACGGCGCTCGGCTTCGACACCGCCGGCGCCGACGGCCGGGTCGGCCGCGACACCATGGTGGCGGTGCGCGCCTTCCAGCGCAAAGCCGGGCTCGCGCCCGCGGACGGATACGCCGGCCTCAAGGTGCTGGCGCGACTGCGGCAGGGCGGGTGATTTCTCGGAATAAAGCTGTCGGCGCCGGCTCCACTGGCAATCGCTTCTATTCCATGTTAGGTTACATGTAACCGTTGGAGAAAAGATGATGTCTGTGTCATCAACACCAAAGCCGTCCCGCTACAAGGTCAGGGCGCACCGCGAACGGCTACGCCGACAAGGCCTGCGGCCCGTTCAAATTTGGGTACCCGATACGCGCTCTCGGCGCTTCAAGGCAGAAGCTCATCGGCAGTCGCTTGCTGTAGCCCACAGCGCCCACGCAACGGTGGACCAGGACTTCATTGACCTCGTCTCTGACCGTGAATCCGAATGAGGCGCGGTGAGATCTGGACCGTCGCTGGCGGCAAGGACCACGCGGGAAAGCCGCGGCCAGTCGTCGTCGTTCAGGATGACCGCTTTGACGCAACCGCGTCGATCACAGTCTGCGCGTTTACAAGCGATCCCACGGAAGCACCGCTGTTCCGACTAAACGTCGAACCGAACGAGGGGAACGGGCTCCGAATGCCTTGCCGTCTGATGGTGGACAAAATTACCACAGTCCCGAAGCTCAAAATTGGCGAGCGGATTGGACGCCTTGATGACAACGACTTGCTGCGGCTCAATCGTGCCATTCTCGTGTTCCTTGGGCTCGCAGGATCGGCCTAAGCCGGACCGGGCAGTCGGGAATATGACACTGAGCATCGACAATAGAGAGGGCGCTTTTGCATGACGACCTCGAAGCCCACGGCCGCGCGGACGGCACCCGCGCGCGCGGCGACCACCAACGACCCGCTCGCCGCCCTCGAGCGGCCGGCGCGGTCCGGCACCAATGCGGCCGGCTTCGGCAGCGACGTGGCGGCGGAGACGCTGCGTGCCCTCGACATCCCCTACATCGCGCTCAATCCGGGTGCGAGTTACCGCGGCCTGCACGACAGCCTGGTCAACCATCTCGGCAACACCCAGCCGCAAATGCTGCTGTGCCTGCACGAGGAGCACGCCATCGCCATCGCGCACGGCTACGCCAAGGTGACCGGGCGGGCGATGGCGGCCGCCGTCCATTCGAATGTCGGGCTGTTCCACGGCACCATGGCGATTTTCAACGCCTGGTGCGACCGCATGCCGGTGATCGTGATCGGGGCGACCGGTCCGGTCGACGCGGTCAAGCGCCGGCCGTGGATCGACTGGATCCACACCGCGCGCGACCAGGGCGCGATCGTGCGCGGCTACGTCAAATGGGACGACCAGCCCGCCTCCCCGGCCGCCGCGCGCGAAGCGCTGCTGCGCGCCGGCTGGATCGCGCAGACCGCACCGATGGGCCCGGTCTACGTCAACCTCGACGCCGAGATGCAGGAGGCGCCGCTCGATGCCCCGCTGCCGCCGATCGATGCCGCGCGGTTCATGCCGCCCGCCACGCTCGCGCCGGCGCCGGCCGCGATCGAACGGGCGGCCGCGGCTTTGCGCGCCGCGCGGCACCCGGTCATCCTCGCCGGCCGCGTTTCGCGCAGCCTCGCCGCATGGGACGCCCGCGTTGCGCTCGCCGAGGCGCTCGATGCGCGCGTCGTCACCGATCTCAAGGTCGGCGCCGCGTTCCCGACCGACCATCCGCTGCACGCCGGCGCGCCGGGCATCATCGCGCCGGTGCCCGACGCGGCCGCGGCGATCCGCGCCGCCGATCTGATCCTCAGCCTCGACTGGGTCGACCTCGCCGGCACCTTGCGTTCGGTGTTCGGCGGCGAGCCGCCGCAGGCGCGGATCATCCAGGTCACCCTCGACCATCTCGTGCACAACGGCTGGAGCATGGACCATCAGGGCCTGCCGCCGGTCGATCTCATGCTCGCGGCCGAGCCCGATACGGCGGTGCCGGCCTTGCTCGCGGCGCTCGGCGCGAAGCCCGCGCCGCGTGACGGCGCGGCTAGCCCGTCGGCATCCGCGCCGGCCGCGGCAAGCGGCGACGGCGCCATCGCGGTCGACGATCTCGCCGCCGCGCTGCGCCGGGCCGCCGGAACGCGCGCGGTCACGCTCACCCATCTGCCGCTGGGATGGAACGGGGCCAGCTGGCCGTTCCGCCATCCCCTCGACTTCATCGGCTCGGAAGGCGGCGGCGGCATCGGCGCCGGCCCCGGCGTCTCCATCGGGGCCGCACTGGCACTGCGCGGTTCCGGACGGCTGCCGATCGCGGTGTGCGGCGACGGCGATTTCCTCATGGGCGTGACGGCGCTGTGGACCGCGGCGCACTACCGCATCCCGCTGCTTCTCGTCGTCGCCAACAACCGCTCCTTCTTCAACGACGAAGTGCACCAGGAGCGGGTCGCGCGCATGCGCGCGCGGCCGGTCGAGAACAAATGGATCGGCCAGCGCATCGACGACCCCGATATCGATCTTGCCGCCATGGCGCGTGCCCAAGGCGCGACCGGGTTCGGGCCGGTGACGCGCGCCGGCGACCTCGACGCCGTGCTCAACCAAGCGATAGCGGCGGTCGAGGACGGCCGGGTCGGCGTGGTCGACGTGCGGGTTGCGCCGGGCTATACCCCGGCGATGACCGCGGCGCTCACCCGCGCGGCCGCCAAGACGTGAAAGCACTTTTGCGATGCCGGGCGCGACCGCGTTGTCCGACCGGGCCGGCGAGGCCGCCCCGCACATGAGTGCGGCGGAGCCGATCCTCGTGGTCGAGGACATCGTGAAGCGGTTCGAGACGCCGGACGGCGTGCTCACCGCGGTCGATCACGTATCGTTCACGGTCGCGCCGGGCGAGTTCATGGCGGTGATCGGCCCCTCGGGCTGCGGCAAGTCCACCTTGTTCAACGTGATCGGCGGGCTGACCGACGGTTACGACGGCCGCGTCGCGGTCGCCGGCGAAACCGTGCGCGGGCCGCATGCCGCGATCGGCATGGTGTTTCAGGAGGAATCGACCTTTCCCTGGCGCACGGTGATCGAGAACGTCGCGTTCCCGCTGGAGATCGCCGGCATCGCCAAGGCGGAACGGCTCGAGCGCGCTCGCCATTTCGTCGCGCTCGTCGGGCTTTCCGGGTTCGAGCGGCGCTATCCGGCCGAGCTGTCGGGCGGCATGCGCCAGCGCGTTTCGATGGCGCGGACGCTGGCGTCCGAGCCGAAGATCATGCTGATGGACGAGCCGTTCGCCGCGCTCGACGAGCAGACGCGGCTCCTGCTCGGCGACAAGGTGCTGCAGATCCAGCAGGATCTGAAGCAGACGACGCTGCTGATCACCCACAACATCACCGAGGCGGTGCAAATGTCCGACCGCATCCTGGTGATGACCTACCGGCCCGGGCGGGTGAAACGCGTCGTCCCCATCGACCTGCCGCGGCCGCGCACCTCCGCCATCGTCTCGAGCGACGCCTTCGGGCACTACGTCGCGCAAATCTGGAGCGACCTGCGCGAAGAGGCGACCCGCGGCATGCACGAGGCGGAAGCGCTGTCGCTGCGCGCCGGGGCCGCGCCGTGACCGCGCGCCCGTGGAGCGCAAGGCTGCGGGCGCCGGCGCTCGGGCTCGGCACCCTGCTGCTGGCGATCGTCACCGTCCAGGCGCTGATCGAGGCTGGCCGCATCAACCGCTTCATCGTGCCGCTGCCCACCCAGATCGCGCAGAGCTTCGGCCGGGTGATCGTCGAGGAGAACGTGCTCGGCCGCTTTTTGCTCACCGCGGGCGAGGCGCTGGCGGCCGGCGTGCTGCTCACCGTCGTGGGCATCGGCATCGGCGTGCTGCTGCATCGTTTCCGCCTGCTGCGTCTCGCCTGCGAGACCTGGGTCGCGGCGCTGGCCTCGGCGCCGACCGTGCTGATGTACCCGCTGTTCCTGGTGATCTTCGGGCGCAGCGCGCTGACCATCGTGATGATCGGCTTCGTCGCCGCCTTGCCGCCGGTGATCCTCAAGACGCTCGAAGGCCTCGCCGGGACCCGGCGGGTGCTGATCGACGTCGGACGCAGCTTCAAGCTCACGCCCGCGCAGCAATTCTGGAAGATACTGATCCCGGCGGCGCTGCCGAACATGTTCGTCGGCATCAGGCTCGGGCTGATCTTCGCGTTGATCAACATCGTCGGCGTCGAGTTCCTGATCAATTTCGGCGGGCTCGGCCAGCTCATCAACGAGCTGGCCGAGCGTTACGATCTGCCCGGCACCTACGCGGCGATCTGCTTCGTCATCCTGGTCAGCGTCTGCTTTTTCGCCGTCACCGGTTGGGTCGAGCGATGGCTGCGACCGGCCGACTGACCCGCATGCCCACCCTGATGGCCGCGGCAAGCCCGGTGACCTTGCTGCGGATCGCGCTCATTGCCGCGGTGCTGATCGGCTGGGAGGCGCTGTCCGCCTCCGGCCTGCTGTTCCGCGACGTCGTCCCCTCCCTCGGCGCGATCGCCGCTGCGCTGACGGCGCTCCTGCTCGACGGCAGCTTCTATTGGCATCTGGGGGTGACCGGCTTCGAGATCGCGGTCGCGCTCGTGATCGGTGGCCTGTCCGGGCTCGCGGTCGGGCTCGCGCTCGGCGCCAATCGCCTGCTCGGAAGGGCGTTCGAACCCTATCTCTATTATCTCGGGCCCACGCCCAAGATCATCTTCTTCCCGATCATGATCATGTGGTTCGGCGTCGGGCCGGGCTCCAAGGTGGCGATGGGCGTCATCTCCTGCTTCTTTCCGATCGCGCTGTCCGCAGCCGCCGGCATGCGCCAGATCGATCAGGTGCTGATCCGGGTCGGCAAAAGCTTTCGCGCCGGCACCTGGCAAATGGTCAGCAAGATCTACCTGCCGGCGATGCGGCAGCCGGTCGTCAACGGCGTCCGCCTCGGGCTCGGCGTCGCCGTCATCGGCACCTTGCTGGCGGAGACCAAGCTGTCGAACCGCGGCGTCGGCTTTCTCATCATCAACAGCTACAGCACCTTCAACATGCCGCGCATGTATGCGCTGCTCGCCGTGCTGTTCGTGATCGCGATCGGCGTCAATGCGCTGGTCGGCCGACTCGGGCGCACCGGGTCGACCAGACAGACCTGAGGGAGGACGAGCGATGAAGCGATTGCGGGCTGCAGGGTGCATTGCGATCGCGACGGCGCTCCTCGCGATGCCGGCCGCGGCGGTGGCGGCCGACGACGTGCTCAAGCTCACCATCGGCCAGCGGGGAAACTGGGACACCGCCATCACCCATCTCGGCACCAAGGCCGGCATCTTCAAGAAGCACGGTATCGAGCTGGAGATGATCTACACGTCCGGCAGCGGGGAGACGCTGCAGCCGGTGATTGCCGGCAGCGTCGATCTCGGCCTCGCCGTCGGCACGCTCGGGGCGATCGCCGCCTATTCCAAGGGCGCGCCGGTGCGCATCGTCGGCGCCCAGGCGACCGGCGCCGCCGATTACTGGTACGCAAAGGCGGATTCGGCGATCAAGACGTTGAAGGACACGGACGGCAAGACGATCGCCTTTTCGACCAACGGCTCCTCGACCCACAGCGTCGTGCTGGCGTTCATGAAGGAGTTCGATCTCAAGGCCAAGCCGACGCCGACCGGCAACCCGTCCTCGACGCTGACCGCCGTCATGACCGGCCAGGTCGACGTCGGCTGGGCGGCGCCGCCGTTCGGCCTCAGGGAAATGGCCGACGGCAAGATCCGCCTGATCGCCAAGGCCACCGACGCATCGATCGTGCGCGGCCAGACCATCCGGGTCGTGGTCGCCAACGCACAGGCGCTGGAGCAGCGGGCTGACGCGATCACGCGCTTCATGCAGGCGTATCGCGAAACGATCGTCTACATGTACGGCGGCGATCCGCAGGTGATCAAGCACTACGCGGAGTTCGTCGGCGTGCCGGAGCCGCTCGCCAAGCGCGTGCGCGACGACTTCTTCCCGAAATCCCTGGTCTGGCCGGACGAGATCAAGGGCCTCGACACCCTGATGGCCGACGCGGTGACCTTGAAGTTCATCTCCGCGCCGCTCAGCAAGGAACAACTCGCCGACCTGGTCCGCATTCCCAGCGCGCATCAGTGATGATGTCACACGTCCTTGTTGCGGGAGCGGACGCCCAATTGCCTGGCCCCCGAACGCGCGGCTAGCTAGGACAAGTTGTCCAGCGCGCCGAACGCTACTTGGACGGCTCGAAGTCGGGCCCGTGCAGTGCCGGTCGCGACGAGCTTGGGGTCACCGGCACTTCAGTCGGCGCCGGCCGGCTGGAGCCGGAGGACGAGGGCGCCTCCTTCTCCTCCGCCACGGGAGTTTCGTCGCCGCGCCGGTTGCGCGCATGGCGGCTGCTGCCGCGATGGCGGCTGTAGTGCCGTCCCCCGCGGTAGTGGCCTCCCCCGTGAATATAAATATGAAAGCCGCCGAAGCCGAACTGGGCAGCGGCGGGGGGCGGCTCCAGGCCTGGAACCGCCATCATCAGCACGTAGGCCAAGGCCACTGCCGCGCTTGCAATAAGGCCCCGCTTGACCGGCGCCCCTGGCGCGGTCGTCCCGGAACCGACACTCCCCGTGGCAGCGATCATCTCTTGCCCTCCTGCCCTGGATTACCTGTATGGCAATTGTGCATCAGGAATCGGTCGACGGCAATCGCAGAAACACGGCAGCGCGGCAACCTCCGGTGACCGAGAAAAGTGCGTTTATGCATTAGAATACCGCCCCTTGGGCGCGTGGTTAGGCTTAACGGTTCAGGACCGTTTGGAAATTTTCAGGGCCAATTCCGGCGAGCCCTTGCCGGGGGCAAATGTGTCGAAGTATGGTCAATTCCATGGATTGCGTCACAGGGGGTTTTCGATGACCGTGAATCCGCAGGCCCGTATCGTTGTCCGCCACCTGAGCGGATCGAAGATCAATCAGGTCGAGCAAATACCGCTCAAGGACCTGCATGAGATTACCATCGGCCGCGACCCCAGCTCGGGGATCGCCTACGATCAGCGGCGCGACGACGTCGTCAGCCGCCAGCACGCGGCCATCCGCATCGAAAACGGCGACAAGCTTGCGTTTCGATTGGTGGACCTCAACAGCAGCAACGGCACGATGCTGAACGGCGAGCGCGTCAGCGGCGAGGTCGAGCTGGCTCCCGAAGACACCGTGGAACTGGGCCGCGGCGGTCCCAAATTCAGCTTCGACATTCAGCCGCGTCCCGACAACCTGGCGGCGCGAACGCGCGTCATGGACGCGATGGACGCGGCCGCCACGCGCACGATGGCGACCGCCGCGGCGGCCGGTGAGCTCGGCCCCAACGGAAAGGGAACCAGGGAGCTCGGCAGCACCGCCACGCGAACGCGCGACGGCGCCGACCTCGCCAAGCCGAGCGTGGGCAAAGAGACGGTCATGCGCATGCTGTTCCAGGAGCGGCAGAAGTCGAGCCGCGTCTGGATGAGTTCGCTCGCCGCGGTCGTGGCTGTTCTCGTGGTGGCGGGTGGCGGACTCTACTGGCACAACCGGAACGTGGCCGAGCAGATTCGCCGCGAGGCCGCCGCCGAAGCGGAGAAGGCGCAGGCCGGGGCCGAGCGCCACGTCACCCAGCAGATGGGCTCCAATGCCAAGGAAATCGTCACCAAATACGGCGACTCGACCGTTGTCGTGAACGTGCAATGGCGCATGACCGACCGAGGCACCGGGCAACCGCTGTTCCACCGCGTGGTGCAAAAGCCCAAGTCCTCGGCATGGTACCCCGCCTTCGTTAAATTGCCCAACGGCAAGATCGTGCGCTGGCTGACGACGAGCGACGGCTACCGCCGCAATATTCCCATCAGCAAATCCATGAGCGGGTCCGGCTTCGTGATCAGCGATCAGGGCCACATCCTGACCAACAAGCACGTCGCCGCCGATTGGATGACGACTTTCGAGGAGTACGGCGTGGACAAGACCGCGGATCATCACGGCCTGGTCTTCTCCTATCCGATCGGGAACGCCAAGGTGACGCGCGAGGAGGTCGATCTCAGGTCGTCCACCATGCGAGAGCTGGCGAAATGGATTCCGGAAGATGGCGGCTACGTGTTCGCCGACATCGACCGCCCGGTCGCCATCAGCGGAGATATCGACAACCGGCGCGTGTTTCAGGGGCATAACGAATTTCTCGAGGTTCGTTTTCCGGGAAATCGCGTGAGCGTTCAGGCAAACCTCGTCCGCGCGTCGACCGACGCCGACGCGGCGCTCATCAAGATCGACACGATGTCCGGGCTCCGGCCGGTCGAGCTCGACCCGCGCGACGACGATGTCGACGTCGGGGATCGGGTCATGGTGCTCGGCTATCCGGGCATTTCGTCCATGACGTTCATCCGCACCAGCTCGGTCGAAGTCGGACGGGTCGGTACCGGCCGCACGGAATCGGTTCCCGAGCCGACCATCAGCGAGGGGATCATCCAGCTCAAGGGCCGAGGCTACAAGGAAGACGGCGACATCACGATCATCGGAACCATGGGCGACACCTATCAGATGAGCATCAACAGCACCGGGCACGGCAACAGCGGTGGGCCCGTGTTCAACACCAAGGGACAGGTCATCGGCCTGTTTACCTACGGGTCTTCACGAATCGGCGACGCCTCGGTCACTTTCGCCGTGCCGATCAAGCACGGCCGCGCCCTGCTCAACCCGCAGCGTTCGAGTGCGAATTGACGCCGCGCCCATCGGCGGCTTGGCGGCGAAGATCGTGCCGCCGGCCATGATGCGCGCGACTCGCTGACAAATGAGACGGCCGGCGGCGTCGGGCGAAGGGCCCGGCGCCGGTTGCCGACGAAGCGGAGCGGCTCGAACCAGGGACTGGATCGCGATCTCGAAGGAGCCGGCCCCGGGCCAGATCCGGGGCAGCGATCGGCTTTGGTAAAGGTCGGGGGATGATCGTCGCCGGATCGTCATCCTCTGGGCGCGCCGTTCGCGGAGATTGTTGACGTTAATTCCCCGCATGAGGTCGATGGTGTCACGTCCGCCGACGTCCCGTCCAAGCCCGCGCCGCCGATCCTTCTTGCCAGGCATGGATTGGCTCACCGATCGTCTGCGCGACAGAGCGACGACGACCACTAGCGAAACGAAGCCGCCGACGGAGGCGATCGACCCGACGCCCCAACCGGCGCGCCTGCGCTTCGACGCGGCCATGCTGACCGATATCGGCGCCGTGCGCAGCCACAACGAGGATTTCGTTCTCTACGCCCCGCCGCAGGAGAGCGGCACGACCAGCAATCGCGGGACCCTGGCCCTCGTTGCCGACGGCATGGGAGGACACGCGGCCGGCGAAGTGGCGAGCAAGCTTGCCGCCGAGACGGTCTACCGCGTTTTCTGCGAGGGCGATGGACGATTCCCCAAGACCCTCGGGTCGGCGTTCGCGGCCGCCAATACGGAAATCCTCAACTGGACCAAGCTGCATCCCGAATGCGCCGGCATGGGCACCACCTGCACGGCGCTGGCGTTGCGCGACGACCAGGCGTGGCTGGCGCATATCGGCGACAGCCGCGCCTATCTGTTGCGCGACGGATCGCTCCGCCAGCTCAGCGAGGACCAGACGCTGGTCGCGCAACTGGTGCGCGAAGGCAAGCTCACCGAAGAGGAGGCGCGGCACAGCCCGGTCTCCAACATCATCCTGCAGGCGCTCGGGATGGGCCCCGGCATCGAGCCGCTCATCTGGGACAAGCCGTTGGCGCTCGCGGCCGGCGACACGCTGGTCCTGTGCACGGACGGACTGCACGGCTTGGTGTCGGACGCGGACATTGCCGATATGGCCGGACGCTTGGCGCCGCTCGAGGCTTGCGCTGCCCTGATCGAGGCGGCGGTTGTGGCCGGCGGTCACGACAACATTTCGGTCGGGATCGTCCGCGCGGCCGCCCAATCCGAGCAGGTGGCGGACGAGGGGCGAACCACCCGCCGCATGGCGCTGCCGGATCTGGCCGGTGCCGGCAAGCCGGCAGATGCGGGCGATGCGCAGACGCGCAGGATCGCGTTGCCGATCGGAGATGCCCCGCGCGATGGCTAGCGTCGGCCACTACGAGCTGCGGGAATTGCTCGGCGAGGGCGGGATCGGGCGCGTCTACGCCGGATTCGACACGGTGCTCGAGCGCGAGGTCGCGATCAAGTCCCTGCGGCCCGAGCTTCTCAACGACAGCAACTTCCTCGCGCGGTTCCGCGCCGAGGCGACGAGCCTCGCTCGCCTCAATCATCCCAACGTCACGACGGTGCACGCCCTCGTGACGGAAGGCCGCAATCTGTACATGGTGATGGAGCGCGTGCGCGGCGAGACGCTGGAAGACCTGCTGAAAAGACGCAACGGTCCGCTCGGCATGCGCGAGGCGCTCTCCATTATCGGCCAGGCGGCCGAGGGCCTGTCCTACGCGCATTCCATGGGCGTGTTTCATCGCGACATCAAACCGGCCAACCTGATGATCACCGCGGGCGGGCTGCTGAAGATCATGGACTTCGGGATCGCCCGCGCGCGCGGCTCGCAACGCCTCACGCGCGACGGCAGCATCGTCGGAACCCTCGCCTACATGGCGCCGGAACAGCTGCGCGGCGAGCAGGGCGACGAGCGCAGCGATCTCTACAGCCTCGCCATCGTGCTTTACGAAATTCTGTCGGGCTCCGTGCCCTTCTCGGGAGCGAGCGACTACGACCTGATGCAGGCGCAGATAAACGAGCGGCCGTCTCCGTTGGGCTCGACGATCCCCGGCGTTGCCGGACGCGTCGAACGGGCCCTGATGAAGGCCTTGGCCAAAAAGCCGGATCAGCGCTTTGCCACGGTCGCGGCCTTCAAGGAGGCGCTCGGCGCGTCCGGTTCGCCCACCGACGCGGCACGCGTGCTCGAGGAGGCGAGTTTCGCCACCGGTCGCCGGCCCATGATGGATCGGCTGTCCGCCGTGTTGCCGGCGGGCCGGCGCTTTCCGATCGTCGCCGGGGCGGTCCTCGCGGCCGCGGTCCTGCTGCTGTGGGGCGTCCTCACGTTGATTTCCGACCCTGACGTGCCGGTGACCATGAAGGCCCCGTCCGGGTCGGGGGCCGGGAGCCCTTATAGCGCCGCCGGATCTTCCGCCAGCGGCCACGCGGTGGGGCCGGCCCGCGCCGCGACCCCGCCCGATACGGAATACCGGCGATCGGTCGTTTTGCCTCCGCCCGGTACCGCTACGTCGCCGCCGCTCATGATACAGCGGCAGTGAGGCGCCGCTGCAGGCGAGCGGGGCAGGCACCATGGAAATGATCGGGCACTACGAGATCCGGGAATTGCTCGGCGAGGGCGGCATCGGCCAGGTGCACGTCGGTTTCGACACCGTGCTCGAGCGCGAGGTCGCGATCAAGTCGCTGCGGCCCGAACTCCTCAACGACAAGAATTTCGTGGATCGATTCCGCGGCGAAGCCACGAGCCTTGCGCGCCTCAACCATCCGAACGTCACGACGCTTTATTCGCTGCTGCCCGAAGGCCGCAACCTCTACATGATCATGGAGCTGGTGCGCGGCGACACGCTGGACTCGCTGCTGAAGAAGCGCAACGGCCCGCTCGCGCTCCAGGAAAGCCTGGCGATCATCGCCCAGGCCGCCGACGGATTGTCCTATGCGCATTCCATGGGCGTGATCCATCGCGACATCAAGCCCGCGAACCTGATGGTCACTCCCGCGGGCATGTTGAAGATCATGGACTTCGGCATTGCCCGGGTGCGCGGCTCGCAGCGCCTCACGCGCGACGGCAGCATGGTCGGCACCCTCGCCTACATGGCGCCGGAGCAACTGCGCGGGGACCCCGGCGACGAGCGCAGCGATCTCTACAGCCTCGCGATCGTGCTCTACGAGTTGCTGACCGGCGCCACGCCGTTCGTGGCGGACAGCGATTACGACTTGATGCAGGCGCACATGCACGCGCGTCCGCAGCGCCTGATCGGAAGGGTGCCGGGTCTCGATGGCCGGGTCGACGCCGCCCTGATGCGCGCGCTGGCCAAGAAGGCCGAGCAGCGCTTTGCCACGGTGCGGGAATTCAGCGACAGCCTGGGCGCCACGGCGCTGCGCGTCGATGCGCCGAAGATGGTGCTCGAAGGCACCCGGCTGATGGAACGCCCGCCGGCGACCCAGCTCGCGCCGGCGGCCTCCGGTTCATTCGAACGGGTGTCGCGCGCGGTCGACCGGCTGTCGCCGATTTTCGATCGCCTGCCGTGGCTGCCTGTCGGGTTGCGCATGCCCCTGACGGTCGGCATCTCGACGTTCGCGGTCGCGGGCGTGCTGGTCGTCGGCGGCTTGGCGCTCATGCCGTCGCCGGTCGCCGACGTTCCGTCGAAGACGATGATGGCGGCTGCCTCCGCCAAGAAAGCGGCCCCGGCGGCGCCCGAGCCTGCGGCACCGCGCACGCCGGTGCAGGCGCCACCGAAGCTGGACCTCGCGCCGCAACCGCCGCCGGCATCAAGCGGCGGCACGCCTCCCCAACCGTTCATCGAGAAGGACGCCCAGTCCCAGCCGGTCCCGACATTGGCGCCGGTCGAGAAGCCCGCGAGCACGCCGGAGACGCCCAAGGGCGACTTCAAGGCAGCGCTCGGGCGCAAGGCCTACGCGGAAGCCTTCGAGCTTGCCCGGCCGGCGGCCGAGGGCGGAGATCGCGACGCACAATTCAGCCTCGGGTGGCTCTATTACGGCGGGCAGGGCACGGACCGCGACGAAGAGAAGGCGGCGGCGTGGTTCCAAAAAGCCGCCGAGCAGGACCATCTGTTTGCTCAACTGAACCTCGGCACGATGTACGAAACCGGCATCGGCGTGGGGCAGAGCGACGAGCAGGCGTTGAAGTGGTACCGCAAGGCCGCCGACCAGGGAAACGCGGAAGCGCAAAACAACGTCGGCATTGCCTATGCGGCCGGGCGTGGCACCGGCCGCGACGACTTTGCCGCCGTGCTGTGGTACGAAAAGGCCGCCAAACAACGGTTTGCCAAGGCGCAGAAAAATCTCGGCGACATGTATGCGACCGGGCGCGGCGTCCGCCAGGACGAGCAGGAGGCGCTCAAGCTGTACTACCAAGCTGCCGACCAGAACCATTCCGGCGCCGAGTTCAACATCGGCTACTGGTACGAAAATGGCCTGGGGGGGCAGCGGCGCGAATATCAGAAGGCCGCCCAGTGGTATGCCCGGGCGGCCGAGCATGGCAGCAAGCAGGCGCAGGAGCGTTTGGACATGCTGCGCAGCAAAGGGCGCATCAAAGGCGATCCGAAGGCCCAGGATTGATGCCCTGGAGGTGAGTGCCGGCGCGCCTCACACCTTGTGCGCCTCGAGGGTCGAGGGATGGAACAGGTCCTCGATCGCGACCCGGCGCGGCGAGAGGCCCTGGCTGTGGTGGTGGCGCAGGAACGCCTCGATCACGTGCCGGTTGGGGGCGACGCCGTAGGACCAGAAGTCCTGCCCCATCAGCGCGCGCGTGGCCTTGAGCTGCTCCTCGACGAACGGCAACGTGACCTTGGTGGCCGAGGTGTCGCTGAGCTTGGCGAGCGCCGAAGCCTTGGCCTGGTCGAACGCCTTGAGCACCGCGGCCGGGAGCCATGGATGCCGCTCCGCGATCGACCGGCGCACGCCCACCATGTGCATGATGGGAAAGATGCGGGTGCGCTTGTAGTAGTCCGTCGCCGCCGCGGTCGGGTCGGGAAACAGCCAGCCCACGTGCGGGTGCCCGCGCTCGATGAAGGCGGGCGGACGCGGCGCCATGAAGCCGTCGATGTCGCCGCGCTCCAACAGCTGGGAGATCGTCGTGTCGTCCGGCGCGCTCTCGAGGCGGATGTCCTTGGGCAGGTCGATGCTGATCTTCTCCGGACGTCCCGGCGTCTCGATGCCGCCGCGCACCCAGGTCACGTCGGACGGCTTGACGCCATGGTCGTCCTCGAGAATGGCGCGCGCCCACACGTTGGCGGTGAGCTGATATTCCGGCAGGCCGATCTTGCGGCCCTTGAGGTCGGCGGGCGCGTGGATGCGGTCGGTGCGCACGTAGATCGAGGTGTGGCGGAACGCGCGCGACACGAACGCCGGCACGCCGACGTACGGGTTGCCGCCTTGGGCGGTCTTTACCGTGAAGCTCGACATCGACAATTCGCAAATGTCGAACTCGGCATGGCGAAAGGCACGGAAGAAGATCTCCTCCGGCACCAGGCTCATGTAGGTCGCGTCGACCCCGTCGATCGCGACCGAGCCGTCGATCAAAGGGCGCACCCGGTCGTAGTCGCCGACCGCGACGGAGAGTTGCAGCTTGGCCATGGCTATTAGGATTCCGCCGCCGCATGGCGCGGCGATGGCCCGGCGTCGACGATCATTGCTGCCATTGGTGTCCTCCCCTTTCGCTCCCGGCGGATTATGGCCGAAAACGCGCTGCGCCGTCACGCGCAGATTGCGCCGCCGGACGCCGTGCTGCGTGCGCCGGCGGCTTTCCTGCGCGGTGCGTGATTGGCCTCACAGACCGCCCCGCTTCACGCGGTCATAGTGCCGGCGCACTGCGGGGCGGGGCCAACATGCGGGAGCGAGCGATGAGCGGACAATCGGTGATTGGCTTTGAACGAGCACGCGCGGCGCGATCGCGCGTGCCGAGGTCGCTGGCGTGGGTCGGTGTGTTCTGCCTCATCGGCATCCTGATGTCGCTGATCGTGCTGCTGCTTCTGACGGAGCCGGCGCTTGACGCGATCGTGCAGGTACAGACGCTGACCTGAAGCAGGATGACTTTTCTTCGAATCGTCATCCCGCTCAAGGTTATTGTTGGAGCATGATCTTTTCCGAAAACCGGTGCCCACCCCGGATCACGTCCGGGGCAGGCTTTTTCGGGATCATGCTCCAAAGACCCGCTCAAAGCCCCTTCACCCTGACGGCCGCCGACGGCGCGATCCGCACGGTCTGCTGGCGCGCCACGTGGCGCTCGACCAGATCCCATGCCGGCGGCCCTTCGGTGCCCTCGTTGACGCTGGCCCAGCCGGCGACCATGTAGGTCTTGTCCGGCTCGATCGTGCCGCCGGTGCGCAACAGGGTCAGGTCGGAGATCCGGCGTCCCGCCGGCTCGCCCGGATCGATGGTGTAGCCGAGGCCGCCGCAGCGGACCATGTCGCCGCCCTGCTGATAATATGGATCGGGGTTGAACAGGTTGTCGGCCACGTCCTCGAGAATTTCCTTCAGGCGCGCGCCGGTCATCGCCTGTCGGTAGACTTGCGGATAGGTGATCGCCGTGACGTTGTGGATGTCCTCGACGGTGATGTCGGAATCCGGCGGCACGCTGGTTCCCCAGCGAAAACCCGGCGACAGCGCGATCTCGGCGTCGCGCTCCGTGCGCAAGGCATCGCAGATCAGGTCGTCGAACGTTCCGGCGAAAGTATCGCGCCGGTAGAGCAGCGAGCCGGTGCGGCCGACCACCCGCGCCAGCTCGGCGGCGAACGGCGCCCGTGCATTCTCGATCGCGGCGGCCATTTGCGGATCGGGGCGGATCGCATCGGCGAACAGCGGGATCAGCCGGTAGCGAAAATCCTTGACGCCTCCCGCCGTCACGTCGAGGTCGATGCGCGAGACGAACTTGCCGCCGCTGCCCGAGGCGACCAGCAAGGTGCGGCCGACCTTCACCACCTCGGGCAGCGCGTCGTGGGTATGCGCGGTCAGGATCACGTCGATCCCGTCGACGCGGCCGGCAAGCTTGCGGTCCACGTCGAAGCCGTTATGCGACAGCAGCACGACCAGGGCGGCGCCGTCGCGCCGCGCCTTGGCGACGCTTGCCCGCACCTCCTCCTCGCGGATGCCGAACGACCAGTGCGGAATCATCCAGCGCGGATTGGCGACCGGCGTGTACGGGAAGGCCTGGCCGAGCACGGCAACCTTCACGCCGCCCTTGTCGAACAGCCTGTAGGCGTCGAACACCGGCTCCTGCCATTCGGTGTCGCGCACGTTGAGCGCCAGGAACGCAAAACCGAGGCCGGCGATCAGCTCCTTCACCCGCGCTTCGCCGTAGGTGAACTCCCAATGGCCGGTCATGGCGTCGGGCTTGAGCAGTTTCAGGCAATCGACCACGTCCTGGGCTCTCGTGCGCAGCGCGCCGAGCGAGCCCTGCCAGCTATCGCCGCCATCGAGAAAAAGCACCTTGTCGTCGCCGCGGTCGGCGCGCACCGCCTTGATGACGGTCGCGGCGCGGTCGAGCCCGCCGATGCGGCCGTACGCCTTGGCGAGCGCGGCGAAGTCCTGCGCGTCGAGGGCGTAGGCCGCCGCCGATTTCGCCGCGATGCCGTAGCGCGCGAGGAAATCCCCGCCGGTGACGTGCGGCGGCACGCCCTTGGCGTCGCCGGCCCCGAGATTCACCGCCGGCTCGCGCAGATAGGCC
>Ga0193751_1000337_pt1 | contig 38358 bp, 33 predicted proteins | sample L1c2metaG_FD_143050 | JGI IMG/M metagenome (GOLD analysis project Ga0193751, IMG submission 143050) | Soil microbial communities from a riparian zone of the East river system, Colorado, United States - L1c2 | ecosystem: Environmental > Terrestrial > Soil > Riparian zone | place: USA: East River...
GCCCTTTTAAGGCGTTGGTTCCGGGTTCGAGTCCCGGCCGACCCACCCCTCTATACGAGGGAAAACGGCCTCTAGCGCGTTTTTCCATTCCCGCTCATTCGGACGCATAAAAACACGTATTTCCGTCACAAAAGCGCTACAAGTAGCTACTCGTTTACTCTAGTCACGGAGAGGCAAAAAAGCCTATAATCGGGCCGGGCATGAAAAACGGGTTTAGGGTCAAAGAATACAAGCACGACCGATATAAGTTCATCGTGCGCGGCAAGGTTGCGGGAAAATGGGAGCGGAGATACTTCGTCACGAAGGGGGAAGCGACCACTTATGCGCAGCAGCATAGCCACGCCGGAAAACTCGATGCCATTTTGTTACCGGATCGCAACGAGCAAAGCAGATCGATTCGCCGATAGTGAACTCCGGTTTTCGGCGACTCAGTTCAAGTTCTCTTGGTCTTGCCGGTTGCCCGGCCGGATCGGCTGCAGTGATTCGTAACATATCTTTTACTTCGTTTTGTTCCTGGTTTGTCGCCTTCAGTTCGAATTCCTTACTGGCCGATTCAGCACGAGTTCGCTACCTCGGAGGCTACAGGGGCTCGAACCCACGGTCCTTCGTCATACCGATAGCGTGGCGCAACTGATTCAGTGCGGAAGTGAAGCACGATCGCTGGGCAGCAACGTAAGCCAGCGCCAATTCGTCTCAGAAGTACAAGGAAAATGTCGATTCGGGACTTTGACTTTCACAAAGAAAGCGCAGCGATGGCCCCGAAGCGACGTTAAACTAATTTCTTCCACATCTAGTAAGGAGAGAACCATGAAAAATGAAAATTCGGAATCGGTGGCGAGAAAGCTCGTCGCGGCGGGCAAGGGAATCCTGGCAGCAGATGAAAGTTTGCCGACGATCGAAAAGCGATTGAATAGCATCGACGTTGCTTCAACGGAGGAGAACCGGCGCGCATACCGTGAAGTTTTATTTACCACAGCTGGCGTAGGCGAATTCATCAGCGGCGTGATTCTCTTTGACGAGACGATTCGGCAGAAAACTCGCGACGGTCGCACCTTCGTCGAGGCGCTGGAGCAGCAAGCGGTTATACCCGGCATCAAAGTGGACAAAGGCGCGAAGTCTATGGCGAATTTCCCCGGCGAGAAAATCACCGAGGGTCTTGATGGGCTGCGCGAGCGGCTGGCGGGATACCGGCAGTTGGGAGCGCGCTTCGCCAAATGGCGCGCGGTGATTGGGATCGGCGAGAAAATTCCTACACAAAGATGCATCGAGACAAACGCAGAGTTGCTGGCGCGCTACGCGGCACTGAGCCAGGAAGCGGATTTAGTGCCGATCGTCGAACCGGAAGTGCTCATGGATGGCGCGCACACTATTGAACGGCATTTCGACGTCACCGAGCAAACACTCCAAATCGTTTTCCATGCTTTGGCCGAGTACCGCGTTGCACTGGAAGCGATGCTATTGAAACCGAACATGGTGCTTTCGGGAAAAGATTGCCCGCACCAAGCTTCGGTGAGGGAAGTCGCTGAAGCCACTTTGCGCTGCATGAAACGCGTGGTCCCCGCCGCTGTCCCCGGGCTTGTGTTTCTCTCGGGCGGGCAAACTGATTTGCGAGCCACGGAACATCTCAACGCGATGAATCGTCTGGATCGCGTGCCATGGGAACTGAGTTTTTCCTTTGGGCGCGCCCTGCAAGCTCCCGTGCTCAAAGTCTGGAAAGGTGATCCGACGAATGTTGCTGACGCGCAACGGGCGTTCCATCATCGCGCCTGGTGCAATAGTAAAGCGCGCTTCGGCAAATACACCGAAGAAATGGAAACCAAGAAAAAGGTCGCATGAACGCCAAGAAGGGCGTGATCGGTATTCTCACCGGCGGAGGGGATGTGCCGGGGCTGAATCCCGCGATCCGCGCGGTCACCATTCGCGCCCTGCGCGAAGGCTATCGGGTCGTCGGTCTCCGCCGTGGCTGGCTTGGCGCGATCAGCATCCTGCGCGATGAGCACGCCGACAACACTGAGCACGTTCAAATCCTGACGGAAGAGATCGTCAATCGTGCGGCACGCACCGGCGGCACGTTTCTACATACCTCGCGTACGAACCCGCCAGCCGTGAAAAAAGAAGATGTGCCTGAGCCGCTGCGCGCAACTTACAATCAAGACAAGAACGATCTCACTCCCGAAGTCATCAAGAACCTGGATTGGCTGGGCATTGACTATCTGATTCCGATCGGCGGCGACGACACGCTTTCTTTTGCGACCCGCTTGCACAAGGAAGGCGTCAAGGTCGTCGCGATACCCAAGACGATGGATAATGACGTGCCGGGCACCGATTATTGTATCGGATTTAGCACCTGCGTCAGCCGCACGATTGAGTTGTCGAATCGCCTCCGCACGTCGGCCGGGTCTCACGAACGATTTCTCGTTATGGAAGTGTTCGGACGCTACGCGGGGTTCACCGCGATGCTGCCGACAATGGCGGGCGCGGCGAATCGGTGCGTCATCCCCGAATACAAATTCGACATCGAGCATCTGACCGAATTGTTATGCTATGACCGCGCGCGCCATCCGAGCAAATATTCAGTCGTCATCGTTTCAGAAGGGGCAATGTTCGAGGGCGGTGAGATGGTGTTCTCCGATAAGACGACCGATGCGTTCGGGCACGTGAAACTCGGCGGCATCGGCGACCTGGTCTCGGCAGAACTCAAAGATCGTTCCGCCAAATATAACAAGGGCAAGCCGATCCATGTCATCAACCAGCGTCTCGGCTATATGGTGCGCGGCGGCGATCCCGACGCGATTGATTCGATTGTGCCCATGGCGTACGGAAACCTCGCCCTCGATCTCATCCTGCGTGGCAGCCAAGGCCGCCTCGTCGTCTTGAAGAATGGGCGCTATGACAACGTGCCGATCGAAGTGGTGACCAGCACCAAGAAAACGGTCAACGTCGACAAATACTATAACAAGGAGCGCCTGCGTCCACTCTACACCGATTTCGAAATGCAGCCGCTATTCATCATGGCAAGTGATTAGGGCTGCAGCCAACTCGGTGCGCTCGAAACAACCTTAGCAGTCGAACTATTATGATGATTTCTTGGAGCGTGCTGCTCGAAATCCTTGCGGAAAGGAAGCAAGGTCGTCCGATAGTCCTCGACGCCGATCATCCCTGATTCGTTAGGCAGGGCGTCAGGTCTGCAAGGTCGCATCGATCACTGCTACGGGTTCCGCGACTACCTCTGCCTCAATCGGCTGTTCTGCGTCGAGCTCGTTGATATGAATAAGTGTTTGCTGAACAATATCCGCATTCTCGAGACCTGCGGCACGGCGCGCCGCCCGGTCCGGCAAATCAAATTCTTTCCACGACTTCGGCGGTCGGATTCTTGCCCTTTTTATTGCGTCTGACGCCTTGTCGAACACGAGCAGACGATGTGCTTCGCCCACTCAGCGGCAGTTGTCGTTAGTTCCTCGTCTCTTTTCTGCAATTCCTTCACGCAACGGCATGGCGGCGCGTCTCCAAGCACTGCTCAATAAATTGGCCCAGATCATCGAACACTTTTGCGTCGATTGAGTCGAACCGCTCCCGCAGGAAATAACTGAAGGCAGCGAAAACCCCGCAAATGGCGTCATCGCCCGGCTCGTGGCGAAAAAGATTGTCTGGCGAGGTCCAATAGCTTGTGAAAGCCGGCCAAATCAATGCGAGTCTGTCGCGGAGCTCGGGAGCCGTCATGAGGTCTAACGAGAAAGAGATAAGCCACAGGCGGGGTCGGTAGCAAACACGCTCGCGGCGATTCGATCAGGGGCCGTTGACTTCATCGATTGGTTAGATGGTAGCGTGACAACGGACTAAACGCTGACTCCGGAGAATGGGTACCAGACGCCCCGAATCACCTCAGGCCCACAATTTGGAGTGATGTGTTTGGGGTCCAAATCTTCAGGGCGAATGTGAGGTGTGATTTGCAGCTTGCTTCTGTCTTCTGGTAGCTCGTAACCAGCTTCTCGGAGAAGACGAAACGCATCTTCCACGGAAAAGGCAGTGACCCCGAAACCTCGCGTCTGAACGGTGAAATGCGGAACGATCCAAAATGACGTGAGTGGCTCGCTCGTGGCGATAACATCTAACGAGAAAGAGATAAGCCACGGCACGGTGTCGTGGCAAAAACGCCGAAGTTATATCGCAACGGGGCCGTTGGCTTCATCGAGTGGTTTAGGCCATCAGAGCTGAGACTTCCAATCACTGCGTAGCTGCTTGAAGAAGACTGCCGAGTGCGCCAAAGGGTGGCGTGTCGAGTCCATGACGCTGCTGTAAAAATTCGGGGCTGTTATAGCTTACGAAGACCCGGCCTTCGGGTGATTCCCAGACCAACGCCTTCAGTGGCAAATCCATCGCGAGGGAGCGATAGCGGTTCATCAGCGGGGTGCCAGCTTTCGGGTCGCCAAAAATCAAAAGCACCATAGGGCGCATCGTCAATCCAACCGCCTTGGCTTCTGCCGCTTGATCGATTCGCGCGAAAACCTTCATCTCTTTGGCTTTGAGCAGCGATTCCAGCCGAGCGACGGTCTCAACAACCGAGTGCTTGCTGGGCAAATCAATGATACCGGTTGCGCTCATAGACGAAGACTGCCCGAGCAGGATGTGCGTCGCGAGTTGAAGTGTCAAAACGATTGATGCGAATTTCAAAAAGCGTGTCTTGAGGCCTAACGAGACACAAGATCAGCGACCGCGCCCGGGAGCGCGTGTGGCCGCAAGCAGAACGAACTAACTACACGAAAGCTACGCATCGGAGCGGGGCGCGGTTCGCTGCATCGCCTGGTTAGGTCTTGCGGTGATTTGTCAAAAGACGTCGCATAAAGGTTTGGAACTCTCGTGCTGTCATAGCGGAACGGAACGCACGTAGCCCGGCGAGCGAAATAGAGCCACCTGTGCGACGCTCAGCCAGCTCCTCGCGGGTCATAACGTAAAACTCCCAGTGCGCAAGAGTCCAGGCGTCCCACGCTGAAGGATCAGTCTGGCTGTGCATACAGAAGACGTAGATATCAGACTTAAAGCGTCGCGAGTCGCCTTCTGGTGCCGGTGTAATCGCCGTCCGCGCCTGCAATCCGCCAAAGCGAATGAAAGCCGGATCTGCGGTGACGGCGGGAGGCATGGATTTGCGGCTCCCGTCTTCGTTGAGAAGCTTCCACGATTGCCAGTAAGCGGATGCTTTAATTTCGATGCGTGTTCCACTCGGTGTGATGAGATCACTGTCGGCCCAAGAAATCCGTCTGGAAGTGTTCATCGGTAAGTCAAGAAGAGTACCAACCATCCATTCAGCGAAGTAACCCTTGAGGTCGTCATCGCACTGATCGGAGAAGCCCCAGCGCCAGAAATCGAGAAGAGATGTGTGCGCAGGAAGGTCAGCGTCGCCAACCAGTTTGATTTGTTCAGGCGAAACAATATTGCTCATAGTGAACGCGAGCGAGACCTAACGAGAAAAAGATAAGCCACAAGCAGGGTCGGTGGCAAACTCGCTTGGGATTATTCGATCAGGGGCCGTTGGCTTCATCGACTGGTTAGGTGACTTCATTTTCCCAAGACTTTGCCAACGATATTCCTTCGCGGCAACGCTCCCCAATAACGACTGTCGTTGGCACCTTGGACATTGTCGCCAAGGACATAGTAGCTGTCAGCGGGAATGCGGAACGGGTGCGCGAGTGGTACCGGGCCAACGCTGAACGGATCGTGAGAAGTGAGTGAGTACTCAATCGACGCGATCTGCGCAGGCTGCTGAGGCGCCTTGTCATCGATCAGAATGTTACCGCCCGGAGCAAACGTGACGCGCTCGCCGGGTAAGCCCACGACTCGCATCACCCAGAGCGCATCCTTGTATCGTTCGTCGAATGCCCAATCGTCCAAATGCGGGCGATTATTTTGGGTTCTTTTGCTTTCACGAAGTTCCCAGTTACGTTTCCGTCTCAATAAACAAACGAAAATGAAAAAATCACTCCTGTCAGCAATCGTCGGCCTCGCTACATTGGCGCTTATGCAAGGCGCGGATACGCCAACTCAACCCGCGGCCGGCGCAGCGGCGCCCGATTTTAGCCTCGCGACCAGTGACGGATCGCACGTCAGTCTCAAGGATTACAAAGGCAAATGGGTCGTGCTCTATTTTTATCCGAAAGATTTCACCAGCGGCTGCACGATCGAGGCGAAGAATTTCCAGCGCGATCTGGACCAGTACACGAAAACCGGCGCGGTGATTCTCGGCGTGAGCGTCGACAACGCGCAGTCGCACAAGGAATTTTGTGCGAAAGAAGGATTGAATTTCAAATTGCTGGCCGACCCGGACGGTAAGGTTTCGGCGCAATACGGATCGACGATGGAATATCAAGGCGCGACGATGGCGGCGCGGAACACTTTCCTGATTAATCCCGAAGGAAAAATCGCCAAAGTCTACACCTCCGTGAAACCGGCCGAGCACAGCGATCAGGTACTGAAGGATTTGGCGGAACTAAAGAAAAGCTAGGGAGATTCCTTATGGCTGAACGGAAATCGATCGATTGCCGGGATTATCCGAGCGAAAAGGGCTGCACTCTGAAAATTTCGGGCACCGAGCAAGAGGTGCTCGACGCCGCGGTGCAGCACGCCGTCTCGGCGCACGGTCACAACGACCCAAAAGAGTTGCGCGAGCAGCTTAAATCGATGCTCAAAGACTCGAACGACTGAGCCGAAGAGCATCAGACAGGATTTATAAGATTAACAGGAGGGCAGACGGCTCCCGTTTAGAGTTCCTGAAATAATCTTCTCGATCCTGTTAATCCTGTCTCATCCGATCTTTTTGCGGAAGAGGAGCGCGCAGAAGGCGAAGAGCAGGATCGACATGATGATGAGGACGAGCAGATGGGGCCAGTATTCGAAGAGATGCGCGCCTCGGAGAATGATCGCGCGCGCGAGCGAGATGAAGTAAGTCGCTGGCAAAAGCGCGCCGACCGCTTTGAAAATCCACGGCATCGTTTCGCGCGGAAAGACAAATCCGGAAAAGAAAACGCTCGGCAACATGAACACCATCGACATCTGCAGTGCTTGCATCTGGTTTTCGGCTTTTGTGGCCACGAGCAGCCCCAGACTGAGCAACGCGAACACGTAAACCAGCGTGGCGAACATCATCGCCAGAACGTTTCCAGCGATCGGGACGCCGAAGAGGAAGCGCATGATCAAAAACAGAATCGTCGCCATCGTCATGCCGATGCAGAGATAAGGCACGAGCTTGCCCAGCATCAGTCCCCAACGGCTCAAAGGACTGACCAGCAAAGTTTCGAGGGTGCCTCTTTCGCGTTCGCGCACCACCGCCATTGCGGTGGCAAAGGTGGTGCCGATTTGCAATACGATGCCGATCACACCGGGAATGTAAAAGTTCGGGCTTTTCATCGCCGGGTTGTAAAGCATTTGCGGGCGAATATCGATCGGCACGTTGTGGCGGCCAGTGGCGCGCAAAAGCGATTCGATTGATTGGGTAAGGCCAACTGAGAGCGCGGTGTTGAGCGCCTGCAATGCGGTGGTCGAATTCGAACCATCGACCAATAATTGCACCTGAGCTGAATAACCGGCGCGGATGGTTTCGGTGAATTTCGGTGGAATTTGTAAACCCGCGTAGGCGCGACCTCTGCGAATCTGGCTCGACATCTCCTCAATGCTCTGCACTTCGCCAACAACGCGAAATGTTTCCGTGTTCACGAACCGGTCGATGAACTGCCGGCTTTCAACGGTGCGATCTTCATTGAGAATGACGAGTGCCATGTGCTTCACGTCGGTGTCGAGCGCGTAACCGAACGCGATCATTTCCACCAGCGGCGGAAAAAACATGAAGAACAACGTCATCGGATCGCGCCAGACGACGATGAATTCCTTGAACAAAATTGCACCGAGACCGCGGAAAGGTTTGCGTTTCATGCCGCCTTCTCTTTTTGTTCCTCGGCCGCGTATTTCGCGCTCAACGTGACGAAAACATCTTCGAGCGACGGACCGATCTCGTGGATATCGGCGTGGTGAATGCCGACGCTGCGCAATTTTCCTTCGATGTCGGCCTGCTGCACATTTTCATCGACCAGCAGGTGCATCGATTGACCGAACACGGTCGCGCTGCGGACGCCTTGCATTTGCCGCATCGCCTGGAGCGCGGTGGTGACGTGGTCGCAAGTGACATCGAGTCGCCGCGTGCCGGGCGGATTGACCTCGGGCATTTTCTTCAATTCATCCGGCTCGCCGCAAACGATCAGCTTCGACATGTAAATGTAGCCGACGTGATCGCAGCGCTCGGCTTCGTCCATGTAATGCGTCGTCACGAACAAGGTCATGCCGTTGGCGGTAAATTCGAAAAGCAAATCCCACAGTTCGCGGCGCGCGACCGGATCGATGCCGGCAGTTGGTTCGTCCAGAAACAAAACGGTCGGCCTGTGCATCAGCGAACAAGCCATCGCCAGTCGCTGTCGCCAGCCGCCCGAAAGCAACGCGGCGCGCCGGTTGACGTACGGCTCCAAGTGCGTGATCGCGATCAATTCGTCGCGCCGTTTGACCAAGTCGCGCCCGCGCAATCCATAAAGCTTTCCGGAGAAGATCAGGTTTTCATCGACCGTCAGCTCGTCATAGAGCGAAAATTTTTGCGACATGTAGCCAATGATGTCTTTGATTGATTCGGTGTCGCGCGCCACGTCGTGACCATCGATGCGCGCCGTGCCCTCGCTCGGCTCCAAAATCCCGCAGAGCATTCGAATCACGGTCGATTTTCCGGAACCGTTGGGGCCAAGAAATCCAAAGATCGATCCTTTGCCGACGTTGAACGAGACGTGATCGACCGCGGTGAAAGTTCCGAAGCGTTTGGTCAGGCCTTCGCATTCGATCATCGCTTCAGACATAAAAAGAAAAAGACTTAAACCAAGTTCCTCTTTTCCTGCTTTCCTGATTCATTCTTCTGGGTTCCTGGTTTCCAGATTCATTTCACGTTTGGAAAATAAACGTCCGCGGCCATGCCGGCGCGGAGACGATCGTCATCGCTCGGTAACCGGACCTTCACGCCGAACACCTGGCGGATCCGGTCCTCGACCGTCTGCACATTGCGAGGCGTGAACTCGGCCTGGCGATTGACCTGCTCGACCACGCCCGGAAAATCCTTGCCCGGAAATGAATCGACTCGCACGCGCACCTGATCTCCGATTTTAATCAAGCCCAGCCACGGCTCGGGCACATAAACGCGGACCCAAAGATGTTGGGGAAGCAATAGGGTTGCGACCTCCTGGCTAAACGGCGGCACCAGAATGTCGCCCACCTTCACGTTGAGCACTTCGAGGATCGATTCTGCCGGCGCTTTGACTTGCATCTCGGCAAGCTGGGCGTCGATATCAGCGAGTTGAGCCCGCGCCTGAATGACCCGTGTCTGCGCGGCCGCAACTACCTTCTCTTGCGACGTGGCCGAACTGGCAGCCTTCTGCGCGTCAGTTGGTGAAACTACTTTGCGCTTGAGCAGTTCCTGCTGGCGTTTCGCTTCGTCACGCAGAAATTCCAACAAGGCCACTTGCGACTCGGCATCGTGAGTGGCGCTGTCGATCTGAGCGACGGCGAGATCTCGGCGCGCTTTCAGTTCGCCCGCATCCAACTCCACAATCGGTTGCCCGGGTTGAAGTCTGTCGCCCTCCTGCGCGAAAATTTTCAGGACGCGTCCGCTCATGCGCGGACCGACATGCACCTCGTCCACCTCAATCGTTCCGGAAACAGCGTTCTTTCGAGTTCCGCACGACGAAAGAAAGATCGACGACGCCAGCGCAAGAAAGGCACAAAGCATCTCAGCGCTATAATTTTGAATGAAGAATTTCCTCGCGCGTCGCATGGAGTAACCAAAAATGCAATCAGCCGATGATGCGGGCCTTTCCGGTGAGTGCGCCTTCGAGAACAATCTTGAGAATTCCGGCGAAACCCTCCTTCGGCATCATCCCGAGCTCTTCCATCTTCATCGGATTCATGATCGCCTGAATGATGGTCAGCAGAATCTCGATGATGAGCTTGGCCGGAACGTCTTTCCGCACCATTCCGGTCCGTTGGCCTTCGATGAAAAGCTTTCCGAAGAAACGCTCGATCAAAGCGGCCCGACGACGCTCGATAACCTTGAACACCTGCGGCGCTTTCTGCCGCATATCGCGAACAAATGGCGGCTTGATCTCATCCAATTCGCGTTGCGTGTTGGCCAGTAGTTCATGCAACGCCGTTGAGAAATCATGCGGGTGCGCACGCGTGATCGCGTCTAGTTTCGCTTCGACGCTGGCGAACTTGTCGGCCAGGACCGCCTCGAGCAGATCGATCTTGCCTGGAAAATGCGCGTAGAGCGTTTTCTTGCTGATCCCCAGTTCGCCCGCCAGATCGTCCATGGTTACGCTGCGGAATCCGTGACTGAAAAAGTGCGCCCGCGCCGCGTCCACGATTCGTTGTCGACTGGAATCGGTCTTTCGATTTCGCAGTCGCGACTTCTGTGCGCGTTTCACGTTTCCTTTCCAAAATGATCGTGTGACAGCCGAATCAGTTCCATTGCCGGCGCCAAATCGTTTTCGGTGCGCGCCATAAACGTCACGTAGCCTTTTTCAGGCGCCCAGCGATGCGGACGCGCTTTGCCGTCGGCAAGAATTCGCCCCTGATCTTCTTTTGCTAATCGAATGTCGCAGTGGCCATGGCCGTGGATGTGCATGAATATTTTTCCGCCGACCAAAAAAGCATCTTCGTGGATCCCAGCGTTCTGACGCTCGGTCACATCTGACAGAGCGAGGATTCTTTGCCGCAATTCCTGATGCAGTTCGTTCCGTGATTTCATACTTGTTCCTTAAGAAACTATTTTAGTATATTTAGTTTCCACAGTCAAAACAAGTTCTTTTAGACCAAATTTTCATCTTCAAGAACTTGAAAAGAACCTAAAATCGCAGTTCGCCTTGAGGCGACGCTCTTGCAAACGGCAGGCCCTTGGCTCACAACAACTCACCATGGCAGGCTACTCTGGCACACCCCTCCCGCAGAAACTTGGAATCAAACCGGAAATGGTCGTCGTTGCCCTAAGCGCCCCGGCAAATTATCGGAAATTGCTCGGCCCATTGCCCGATCACGTCAATTTTTCCAACCGCGTCACCGCCAACTCAATGTTTGTTCATCTTTTCACAACTAAGCGGAGCGAACTGGAAAGGAGATTGTCGATTTTGCGCGATAAAATATCGGACAACGGAACGATTTGGGTTTCGTGGCCGAAAAAATCTTCGGGAATTTCGACGGATGTGACGGAGGACGTGATTCGGGAGATTGCGTTGCCGCTCGGATTCGTGGACATAAAAGTCTGCGCCGTCGATGAGACATGGTCGGGATTGAAGTTGATGATTCGCCGCGAAAATAGAAAATCCAAACGTTAGATTCGTTCTGCTTGGAGGTGAACGATGAAACGACTGGCATTCTTCCTATTGTTGACGACGACGGCGTGGGCGCAGGAGCGACCGGTCCATACTTTCTCGATCGTCGCTCGCGATCAACAGACGGGTGAACTTGGTGTGGCGGTGCAGTCGCATTGGTTCGCGGTGGGTACAGCTGTGCCGTGGGCGGAAGCGGGCGTCGGCGCCGTCGCGACACAATCGTTCGCTGATCCGAGCTACGGAAAGTTGGGCTTGGATCTAATGCGCGCAGGGCGGAGCGCGCCAGACGCGTTGCGCGGATTACTCAACGCGGACAAATCGTGCGAGGTGCGGCAAGTGGCGATAATCGATATCTACGGCAATGTTGCAAGTTTCACCGGCGCGAAAAATATTTCGCCTGCCGGCGGGACGATCGCCGGGGCGAAGAGCACGCAATTTAGTTGCGGCAGTGCGGGCGGAATGCTGATCGAAGGAAAAGATTTTTCCACTCAAGCAAATTTGATGTCGAACGACAGGATCTGGCCGGCGATGGCAAAGGCGTTTCAGGAAACTAAAGGCGACCTTGCCGAACGAATGATGACCGCACTGGAGGCAGCGCAAGCTGCAGGCGGCGATACCCGCGGCCGGCAATCCGCAGCGTTGATCGTCGTAAATGGCAAGTCCACCGGGCGGCCGTGGAATGACACGCGTTTCAATCTGCGCGTGGACGATTCGCCCGAGCCGCTCAAGGAACTGCGTAAGCTGATGCTGCTGCAGCGCGCTTACAATCACATGAACGCCGGTGACGAAGCGGTCGAACGTCATGATAACGAATCCGCGTTGCGCGAGTACACGTTGGCGGAAGAAACTGCGTCGAAGGCAGCCAATGTGGAACCGAGTCGACTATCGGAGATGCGCTACTGGCACGCTGTTGCGCTCGTCAATATGAAGCGCGTAGACGAATCACTCCCGATCTTTAAGCAGGTTTTCGCCGGCGCGAACGGTGCCAACTGGCGCGAGCTGACCGCGCGCTTGCCGAAGTCCAGCTTGCTCCCGGACGATGCGACGCTTATTAAGAAAATCCAATCCCAATGAAGTCGCGTATTTTGGATCACATTGATTTGCGGGTGAAAGATCTTCAGCGAGCAGTGAAATTTTACGGCAAACTTCTGCCCGCGCTTGGTTTCACCTGCGATCGCTCGGATGAAACCTGGGGAACATTCTACAGTGTTGGCCCGGACAAACCTTCCGAGTTTTTTGGATTCACGGAAGATCGACATCATCAACCTAACGGCACCCGGATTTCATTTTGGGCGGACACGCGCGAAGGAGTGGACCAAATCGCAAAACTTGTGCGCGAGATCGGCGGAAAAAATTTGGAAGGCCCCGAAATCTGCGCCGATTACAGCCCGGGATACTATGGATTTTTCTTTGAAGACCCCGACGGCAACAAACTGGAAATCTGCTGCCGCGAAAATCCAATCGTTGCGGAGTGATAGAGTTCGGCGAAGAGTTGGCGGATGAGTGATCCGGCGCATGTTCCTGCGATTTTGCAGGAGCCGCGTCGCGTTCGTTATCTCAAAATCATCGCCCTCTTCAAAATCTTCAAAGGGGTGTTGCTCTTTCTGTTGGGTTTTTCGCTCCTCTTTTTAAACAGTCGACCGGTTTGGCTCGATCAGGTTTCATTTTGGGCGGGCGATCAACTTTTGCTCGCTCACAGCAAAACGATCGTTTTTCTGCTCAACAAATTGCAGGCCATGCTGGCCGGGGGCGCGTTGCGCGCTACTGGAATTCTGGCGCTCTTCTATTGCGCTGTGCTTTTTACCGAAGGGATCGGCGTTTACATGCAAAAGCGCTGGGCAGAGTTTTTGATGATCTTCGCCACCGGCGCGTTGATCCCGCTGGAAATGAGACACGTCTGGCACCGCTTGATTTTCCACCGTCCGATTTTCGCTCCAATACTGCTGCTGCTCGCCAATTGTTTTATTGTCTGGTTCCTCTATCTCGTACTCCGGCGCGACAAACTGGAAAAGCACACCGCGCCGAAACCAGAATTGATCGAAACCCGTTAGGAGTCTGTAGTGGCCGCCGTCCTCGGCGGCAGTCAATGTCATGCCGCTGGGGACAGCGGCCCCTACAATGGCGCGAGACCGAATTCCGCAAGCGCAGGAATTGTTTTCTCGATCGGAAGTCCAACGACGTTGGTGTAAGAGCCATCTATCTTCTCGATGATTTCGCTGCCGAAACCTTGGGCTGCGTACGCCCCCGCCTTGTCGAGCGGATTCACCCGCGCCAGATAGTTGTCGATCTTGCCGCGACCGAGCCGGCGAAATCGGACACGCGAAATTTCGTGGAAACTTGTCGATTTCGCCTCGGCCAGGTGGCAGATGAAAACAGCCGTACAGACTTCGTGCGCGCGCCCGCTTAATCGCTGAAGCATGGTGACCGCTTCTTCTCTGTCTTTTGGTTTGCCGAGAACATGATCGTCAATGGCGACGAGAGTATCGGCGGCGAGCACGATGTTGTTAGGCCGGAGACGCGCCGCGGCCATCCCTTTGCGGATCGCGTTGAACGCGGTCAGCTCGCGTAATGTTAGATCGACGTCGAATCTTTCGGAGATCTTCGGGGCGAATATTTCGAAGGTGAACCCAGCCTGGACAAGTAACTCACGGCGGCGCGGCGAATTGGAGGCAAGCAACAGCGTTGAGCGCACACGCCGGGACGCAACGCGATTACGGCGTCGCTGCTGGAGAACTCGCCGGACTCTCGACCGGCGGCGGCGCAGCGTCGAGCGGCTTCTTCAATTCCTGAAAATCTTTCGGAATGTCGAACTCGGCCGCGCTGATCGAGTCTTTTTTGATGGACATGATGGTGGTCGCGACCTGGTTGTCGCCGAGGGAGATGACAGTCTTGAGAGGCAATCCGGCGAAATCGGTGTAGTCGGGCATGCCCATGTTGCTCGGTTTCCACGCGCCGGAGACAGGCGCCTGCATTTGTTTCAGGATGTCGGCCGCGTTTGGATATTTGGTTGCGACCCAAAATGACGCTTTGAATTGCGGTGTTTCGTAAACGAACTCTTCGGTCTCATAACCGTTAATGGTTTCCTTTTTGCCGGTCGGAGTAAGTTTGCGAGGCGATGGCTGTTTGCCGTCATCAAATTTATTGATCGTCTCGGCAGCAGCTTTCATCTGTTGGGCCGAAATCCGGATAAAACCTTTCTTTTCATTCAGCAGATCGGTCATTTCGCCGGTCTTGCCGTCGATAATTCGGGTCGGCTGAGAAGGAGCGTCCATGCGCTCTTTGTCCCCTTTGATTTTGACGGTGATTTCCCCATTCTGGCCTGGACCCTCGACTTTTTGCACAATCGTGAGATCGGCGCGCGCGCAGACGAGCAGAGCGAGCGTAATTACCGAATAAAGAGCGGCAAAATTTCTCATGGGTGTAGCTAGACCCCGCTCCGGAAAATAGCAAGCCGGGCGGGGCGGGGCAAAAATCTCTTGGCAGGGGCGGTCGCTCACGGCAATTTAGTCCGGGCCGGACTGGCACTATCCGCGCGGGCATAGCTTAATGGTAAAGTTCCAGCCTTCCAAGCTGGCCATGCGGGTTCGATTCCCGTTGCCCGCTCCAGCTTCGTAGCCTCGTCTACCTATGCAGCTTGCTCAAAATAAGAAAGACGATCACCTAAAAAACAGGGACGCGGTTTTACCCGCGTCCCTGAACTACCTTACGATTTTAAATCGACTTTTCTTACGGAACGACTGCGTAGTAGGCGAAGTGATACGGCCCGCTCGAACCGGTTAGAGTGATCCAGCCTTGGACCACAGCACCGGACGCAAGACCAGCGTTGACGGAAACAGCCAAAGTTGTGGTCCCATTGGCTGGTACCGTTACTGAGGCAGGGAAACTTATCCGGCTGTCACCAGAACTCGTCGTACCAGCGTCGAATGGGATGAGTGCCTCACTTGTACTCGGCGTGAACTTCAACGCCGCCAACGAATACGTTTGGTTTGCGCCGGTCGTGTTCGACACGGTAAACGTGAACGACGTCGGGTTGTTATTGGAGGCGCTCACCTTGCCGAAGCTCGCCGAGTCTGGTTCGAAGAAAATCGTCGCATCTGCCGCGTTGCTCAGGTTCTCACGGCCTGCGCCTTGTGCCGTTGGACCGACGTCCATTGTTCCCGTCTTTGCGTCCCGTATGACGCGATCCGAGGTATTAACCAGGGCAGATTTCACCTGATCAGGCGACCAGTCTGGATGGAGCTGGAGCAGAACGGCGGAAGATCCGGCGAAGTGCGGCGTTGCCATTGAGGTGCCGCTGAAGAAGGCCCATCCAGAACCATCTCCCGGACATGTATCCGCCTTTCCCACGCAGGTGATCGAACTCAAGACGTTGACGCCAACCGAAGTTGCATCGGGCTTGATCAGGGTGTCTGGGCTGGTCGGACCTTGGCTGCTGAAGCCGGCCAGAATATCGGCGTTGGTGGTAACAATATCCTCAAGAATATCAATCGCGTCAGCCATCGTCGCTCCGGACGCCCGCAATGCGCCCCCCTCTTTCAACCCGATCATGACGGCCGGGATGTTATCGTCGAAGCCAGCGGTACGGGCCATAGCACTCGGGTCTCCGGCCACATTGTTGACGATAAGTACCGCAACAGCGCCGGCGCTCTTCGCGTTCGCTACCTTTTGACTGAAGGTGCATGTACCACGATCGATAATTGCGAGTTTGCCTGCAGCTGCACTCGACACATTGGCGCACCCATTGGAAGCCGTGTCGAACAAGTTGTATGTATTTGTCGGGAGTGCGGCGAATTCACCGACTGCAGCACCTATCGTCGTCCCGCCTCCGGACGGATATGTGAATGGCTGACCGATGAAGTGCTGGTTCGTGCTCGCCCCAGCGGTGATTACCTTCGCCGCGCGTCCGGGCGATTCGACGGTCTGCGCACCCGGCCCGCTATTGCCTGCTGCCACGGCCACCACGACATCAGCATCGACCGCGTTGTTGAGGCCGATCGAGAGGACATCAATGCCAGCCGCGGTGCCAGGGCCGCTCTTCCCAGCGGATCCCCCGAGCGACAAATTGAGCACATCCATCCCGTCAGCGATGGCGGCATCGACCGCGTTGAGAATATCCTCGCTCCGGGCGCTGACTACGTTTCCGGGGAATACGTTGTAGTTGCCAAGCCAGGCGCCTGGGGCGACGCCAGACAAGTCAGTGATGCTCACCCCGCTCACCGTCGCAGTTTTACCTGTCACGCCAGCGGCGATTCCAGCCGTATGCGAGCCATGGTCCTGGACAGCTTGAGCATCCAGGCCAGCGACAGCTGCTTTGTTAAAGAAGACTTTTGCGACGATAACTTTCTGCGAAACGTACTTGCAGTTGTGGTCTGGTGTGTGAGTCGTGCTGTCCGCCGCATCGCACTTTGGAAATCCAGCGGGATAAGTGAACCCGGTCGGATCGAAGAAAGGATGGTTATTATCGATGCCGGTATCGATATCGCCAATCTTAGTGCCGGCTCCTGCATTGGAACGGCCATCCGCTGCTGCCCAGGCACCCGACGCATTTATGACTTTGTAACTTTGACTTAGGTCGGGGTGGTAGAGAGCGTTATACTGGGCCTGCTGCACCATGGGCGCGCTTGCGACCAGGTCGAGCGACGCCCCATTAAGTTGTACGGCCACCGCATTGAGCGAAATATCGTACTGACTCGTTATCTTGGCTTTCGGCGCGTAGGTTTGCAGCCACTGTTTAAAATTGTTTCGTTCCGCCGACAGCTGAGCCCGGTAGGACTTTACCGCATTGCTATTGAAATCGATTTTCTTGCCGTGAGGCGGTTTCGTTGACGAAGCTGTGCTTAACGGATCGCCTTTGAGGATAACGATCGCACTGCTGGTGTCGACGGAGGGTCCTTGATTGAAGTTATCGGTGCTACCACTAGGGGCGCTCCCACCTCCGCCATTTCCGGCGTTTAGTGCGAGGGAACACATCGCCGCGGAAGCAAGGACAAGGGCAGCCCCAGTTGCAATGCGGAGAGAAGGGGAGAGACGACTTTGACTAAACCAGCGTAGAGTTTCCATAGATTTGCGAATAAAGATTCACCCTTGAGCAAGAACCGGAAATGTCAAGAATTCCACGCCTTTCGGTAAAAAAACGAAACGGCTCCAATTGCAAAAAGAGAGATCACACCGTGCCGGTTGGGGTCGTTAGTTCCGGGTCGACCTAAAGAGGAAGCACGACTTTGATTTGTGGTGAATCGCGTTGTCCCTAACGCGATGTTATCGCCATGATCACCGAAGGACAGAACGAAGCGCTAAACGCCTGGCAAGCCTCTGCCCGGTACTGGGACAAGTATCGAACGACTGTTCGCGCCTTTAACCTCCGGTCTACGCGCGAGTTTGCGAAATGTTTAAAGCGGTTTTGATTCCCGTTGCCGGCTCTGTTCGATCTCGATCTTTGCACGCTCCAGCGCTGGAAGGGATTTCTATTGACCGAAACGAACAGCCGATAGGATACTGGTTGCTCGTCAAGAAACAGGGTTTTTATGAAAAAATTGTGCGGAATTTCAACTAAGGGCGGCCCTTCCGCCAGAGGTCTGACTGGAGCATTGGTTCCTCTTTTCATAGTGGCCATAGGGTTCTCATTTTGGACGGCGACCGCAGCGTTGGCCGACGACAAAAGCTCCAGTGGCAAGGATGAATCGTCTTCGCACATTCAACGCGACAAGACCAAAGGCAGCGGCGAGGGGAGAGACAAGTGCATCGTCTGCCACAACCCGCATAATTTCCATGAGATCAGCATACCTTGCGACCAAGTGGACAAATTCTTGCAGAACCATCCGGGAGATTTTCGCGGTCACTGTAACGTGACTCCGCATACGAATAAATAGCCAGAACACGTTTTTCCGGAAAACCGTTGCAACCTGTTGCAACGGTTTGTTTGTTGCGATTGTGGGCTCGAAGGCGCGAGACAGTTAGGACGCGACCCAGTTCTGTGAACGTCGCTGCGCTAAAGAGTCGTGCGGCCGAAATATGTGCGGCTTTTCTGGTCGCCGCAGCGTTGGGAGCTGCCCAAATTCTTGTCGGTGGGACGCGATTGCTTTTTAGTTTGCCAGCGTATGGGTTGCTCGGCATTGGAGGCTTGCTGATTTTCCTGGCGCTGCGCCGCGTCAAGCCTCAGCCGAACCAAATTTGCTTCGCCAGCTCGGCGTTTTTTTTTGGGTACATTCTCGTCCGCGCGCTCTTTTCCCCAGTAGCCTATCTAGCGCGGGTCGACATTTTTTCCGTGTTAGGCGGGTTGCTGATTTATTTTCTCGTCGCGTGCTTTTTCACCGAGTCGAAAAAACGAATGGCGTTGATGATCTTCCTTATGACGATTGGGATACTGCACGTCGTCATTGGGGCTATCCAATTTCGAGATGGCAACAACTTCATGCCGATTCCGTTCCTGCAGCGCGCCGACTACGGTCCGAGAGCAAGTGGTTTTTATGTTTGCCCAAATCATCTCGCGGGAGCGCTCGAAGTGCTTGGCATTTTTGGCGCGAGCCTGGTTTGCTGGAGCCGTTTCCCGATCTGGAGCAAGCTGCTCATCGGCTATGCCACGGCCGTTTGTTACCTCGGCGTTCTACTCACCGGAAGCCGCGGCGGGTACGTTAGCTCAGTTGTGAGTTTATTCGTGCTCGCAATGCTGAGCCTGATTACCCTGCGTCGCGCAAGCACGCGTTTGTTCTGGAGCATTGGCGGAGTCGGTCTGCTCACGGCCCTCATCATCGGCGGATCGGCGATGCTCATGATAAAGAAGACCGATTTCCTCGCCGATCGCGCTCAGAACGCTTTCGACACATTGCCGGTCCGATTCGATCTATGGCACGCCGCGATTGAACAATGCAAAGTCGCGCCGTGGCTTGGAACGGGGAGTGGGACTTATCTCTATTACGGCAGAATGTTCCGGACCGAACGGATGGAGCAAGATCCGGTCTTTGTCCACAACGATTACCTTCAGTTGCTGGCGGAGTACGGGGCCGTTGGCGGTCTGCTCTTTCTCTTTTTTCTGGGAGCGCACTTGCATAACGGATGGAAAAATTTTCAACGACTCGGGCCAAAGCGCATCGCCGTCTCCCCCAACCTTCTCAGCACCAGCCTCGCCCTTAATCTCGGGGCGCTCGGAGCGGTGGCGGCCTACGTGCTGCATTCAATCGTCGATTTCAATCTGCACATTCCGGCGAACGCTTTGCTGCTTGCGTTTGTTTTTGGCGTACTCGCAAACGCCGGAGTACACCTTGAAGTTGATCCGCCTCGAGTTAGCCGCTCGATTATCGGATGGCGTCTTGTCTTGCCCTTGATCGGTTTGGTGGTGGCAATCGAATCTGTGCATTTGCTGCCGGGCGAATATTTTGCCGAACGCGCGCGCACTGCCCTCCGTGACGATCAACTTGAGTCGGGCGCGCGTTTCGCGACCCGCGGTCTGGCCTATGAGCGCAGCAATCCAAATCTGTTTCAATATTTGGGAAGCGCGCGGATCGACCAAGGCGATACAGCCCAAAATCCCGCCACCGCCGCCCAATTCTATCAAGCAGCGATCGAAGCTTTCGAAAGCGGCCGCGCCCTGGCGCCGCGAGAAGAGGCCTTTGCGATCGGGATGGCCGATGCTTACGACTCTCTCGGACGTTTTACGGAGGGAGAATGGATGTACCAAGAAGCGCTTGCCTTGGATCCAAGATCGAGATCACTGGCGTCGTCCTATCAGGCGCATCTAAAGAAATGGCGCGATGCAGGAACAAACCGTTCGAACAACAGCGCACCGCGCGATGGAGAGAGCGCCGCCTCCGTTTACCCAAGATCGGACCTTCGACATGGAGCTCGGCCCGGTTTATGACGCCCTCGATCGTTTTTCCGAGGGCGAATGGATGTACGACGAGGCGATCCCTCTCGATCCCAAATTTAATCCGCTCAAAGAATCTTACAAAGCGCATCTCGCTCTCTGGCGGCAAGCCCGGGAATCAACCGCCTGGATACCGGCCAGCGAGGAGTGAAGCCCCAGCTCACGCGGCACCGCTCATGCTCGTTTGCCAAAAATCCCTGTCCGCCTTTGCCGGGGTGGTGTACGCTAAAAAAATGGCCTGTGCCCTTGGGGTCTGCGTTTTTGTTGGTCGAGAGATGAAGAACACCGAAAAGATAAAATTTACGCTGCAGCGCATGTTTGTCCTCGTCGCGGCTCTGCTCTTGTTTATCGATTTGCAATCACCGGCGCCGGCACAAGAAGCCGTGTCATCGACGAGCACTTCCGGAACCAGTTCATCGACAAACGCACCATCGGCGACGACCACGAGCGATCTATCGACTGGAGCCGCGGCAGCGTCCGCCGCGGTTACCAACTCGCCAAGCGCTGCAACCGCAGTCCAAAGCGGCCCGAGCGGCGCCGGCGTTTTCTCCCCCACACCGGTCAAAATCTACGCGACCATTTCCAGCGGTTACGACGATAACGTCAGCACGCTGCACAGCAACAGGCAGGGATCGGGGTTCACCAACGGCAATATTACTCTCGATTACACCTTTGGAGATCCCCGGCTCCAGATGATCCTGAACGGGGGCGCCGGTGCCACATATTATTATGAGCACCTCAGCGGCCAAAGCTACGATATCGACTTCAGAGGTGCACTCGGGATCACTTACAGATCATCGCCGCGACTAACTCTCGGCGCGAGTCTCCTGGTCGCATATTTGACTGAGCCAAGCTTCGGCGCGCCCGGCGGACTAAATTCCCGCAACGGCAACTATCTTTACACGACCGACAACGTTTTCGTCAGCTACGCCTGGAGTCAGCGGTTCTCGACCAAGACGTCTTACGGCTTCGAGGCTTACAACTACGACAACAGCGCCGCTGGTGCAGTTTCAAATCGCGTCAGCGACACTTTTGGAAACGAGTTTCATTTCCAACTTGTACCCACAACCAGCCTGGTCGCCGAATACCGCTACGGCATCGTCAGTTACGAAAACGCTTCCCTCAATTCAACCACCCACTACGCGCTCGGCGGTATCGATCATGCTTTCAACCCGCGGCTCAGCGCTTCGTTCCGCGGCGGCGCCGAATTTCGTTCCTACGACCAGGATGGCGATCACACCGCTCCTTATTTTGAGGGAACCGTGACTTACGCTCTCGGAAAGCAAGTCTCAGTCAGCTGGAACAGTCGCTACGGACTGGAAGAGCCCGATTTGGTAGGTTCTCAAAGTCGCACCACGTTCCGCACCGGCCTGCAAACGAAATTTAATCTGACCTCGCGAATCAGTTCGAGTGTCGATCTTTATTTTGTGCACGACGATTTCCAATCCTTGAACTCAGGCCCGATCGTCACCCCAGGATTCACTGAGAACACGTTCGATGGAAATCTTTCGATTCGCTACGGAATTACACCGCTGATTGGCGTTCAGGCCGGATATCACTACACCGACGTCAATTCTGACGTCCTGTTCCGGGAATACTCACGGAATCGCATCTTTGCCGGCGTCAATCTCACCTTCTAAGCGGGCGAAGCCTCCGGTTTACTTATGGCCGGCTCTTTGCTAGAATGGGCTCCCGCCAGCGGGTCCCACTGGTATGGCAGACAACGACGAAGTTAAGCTTCATTTCCTCGATTACTGGCGGGTCGTGCGCATTCGCTGGCCGCTCGTTCTCCTGGCTTTCCTGCTCGTTTTGGTGACGGCGGCCGTCATCACTTATTTCCAACCGCGCGAATACCAGTCGTTCGTCTTCATCGAGGTCAGATCGACCGCGGAAAACCCGCGCATCTTCGGCCAGGGCGACCCGAATCTGCCAATTCATGATCCACAGCTCGCGCCGACCGTTTACCAGGTTATCCAACGCACCGGCATTCTGTATCCGGTCATCGAACAGCTAAAGCTCCAGGAAAAATGGGGCCGCGATGGTCGCCGGCCTTCTCGAGAGGCCGCTTACCAGATCTTGCGCAATAAACTCGACGTCGATGAAGTCCGGAACACCGACCTCCTCCAAATCAGCGTCTTCGATCCCAATCCGCAGCTGGCAGCCGATATCGCGAACAAGATCGTCAGCGTTTATCAGGACCGCCGGGTGGAGGAAGAAAAGGAAATTCTCAATCGCGCCGTCACGGTGATGAACGAAGAGGTTGGCAAACAACAGAACCGGGTCGAAGACGCGGCCACTGAAATGGCACGGATTCGCGACGAGGAGCACATTGTCGACCTTAATCCCGAAGGGACCGAGGATTCGCAGGCGCCGGTCAACAACATGGTCATTAAACAGGAATCGGAAGTGAACGACGCCGATACTAAAGTCGCCACTCTTTCCAACAAGCTCTCCCAAATCGAGAACCTCAAGGGCGATGATTTGATGCGGATGATGCCGACTCTCGACGTCCAGGATCCGACAGTGCAAAAAATTCTCCCCAATTATCAGGACGCCATCGCTCAGGAAGCGCTCCTCTTAAATTCCGGGCTGGGTGAAAATCACCCCAAGGTCAAATCGCTGCGCGCGGCCCGACAGGTTTACACTCATCAACTCGAGCAACAGGTCGGCATCATTCGCCAGGGCTTGGAGCGAAATCTGAAAACGGCCGAGGGGACGCGTGATGAATTGCGCAAACGGCTCGAGCAAATCAACGCCAAGCAACTCCAAACAAAAAACCTGAGCGCTAATTACACCCGGGCCAAGAACGCTTACATCAAGGAAAAGACACTGCTCGACGGCGTTCGGACCCGCGCCCAAACCCAGACCATGGAACTGGCTATGCCGCGTTTCGCCGTCAGTGTGAAACAAGTGGCGGAGCCGCCGAGTTTCCCAGCGCGTCCGCGAGTCGGGTTGAATCTGACCCTCGGCGCATTGGTCGGTCTCGTTATCGGCATCGGCCTCGCCTTCTTTATTGAGTACCTCGACACCAGCGTCAAAACCATGGACGACGTCGAAGGCCTCCTCGGTGTCCCGGTCCTCGCCATCATTCCGAAGAACATCAAGCTGCTTCACAAAGCCGAAGGCGACACCCCGGATGCCGAAGCATATCGAATTTTGCGCACCAACATCGAGTTCAATCGGCCAAATCCAGAAGCCAACACCATTTCGCTCGTCAGCGGTGGTCCGGGCGAAGGCAAATCGACCACCATTGCCAATCTCGCTTTCATCTGCGCGCAGGGCGGTTATTCCACTCTCATTGTCGACGCTGACCTCCGTCGCCCCGTGCAACACCTCCTGTTCGATCTCAACAACGACGTCGGCCTAACCAATTATCTCACGACCGAGATGCCGCTCGATCAGGCAATTATCCCAACCTGCGTGGAGAACTTGTCGATCTTACCCAGCGGCGTTTTGCCTTCAGATGCCGTCGGCATTCTCAATTCCCAACGCATGTCGGACACGATTGCCGAGCTTAAAGCGCATTACGATATCGTGTTCTTCGATTCGCCACCGATCCTTGGAGTGAGCGATGCCTCCGTCATTGCCAGCGAGGTGGATCAAACCGTCATCGTCGTTCAGCATCGGCGTTTTCCGCGCGCAATGTTGACTCGCGTTAAACAAGCCATTCTCGGTGTCGGCGGGACGGTTTTGGGGGTTGTGCTTAACAACGTCGACCTCAAACACGACCAGAACTACTACTACTACACAAACTACTACGGCTATTACCATCCGCGCGGCAAAGAAACCACTCGGCCCAGCCGTCAAAAATCGGGCGTTTCTGCCAACGGCGCCGACAACGGCCAATTAGAGTCCGACGAGTATTGATGCAGCGTCTGCTCGCGGTTTTGCTTTTGTCGTTCGCGTTCGCCACCGGCGCATTTGCTCAGGCCACCCTTCGCATCGGCGATCCGGTTGAACTGAAAATCGGCGGCGTGCCGGCCGAAGATCAGAACCAGGTCAATAACACCTACAGCGTCGATGCCGGCGGCTCGATCAACCTTCCTTACATCGGCAAAGTCCACGCTGAAGGAATGACGCCGGCCCAGCTCGCGCGCTCAATCGAGGAAAATTTTCGGGCAAACAAAATTTACTCGAACCCGAACATCACCATCATCATGCAGCCGAGCGCGCGTTTCGTGAATGTGGGCGGTTCGGTTCGCAGTCCTTCCCGGGTGCCATTCACTGAAGACATGACTCTGCTCACCGCGATCAACGCCGCCGGCGGTTTCAACGATTTCGCCGATCAACGCCACGTGCGGGTTCTCCGCGGCAACGAAGTGACGGTTTACGATGTGCGACGTTTTCGCAAAGACCCTTCTCAGGATGTGCGACTCCGGCCCGGGGACAAAGTCGAAGTCCCGCAGAGTTTCTTCTGATCGTCGCCGCAGTCGGACCGGAGGCGGGTCTATTCGTTAGGCGAGATTAATTCGCGGTGGCGCCAGGCATAGCCGAGCCCGGAATAAATTGTCAGCGCGACCGTGATCCAAACCAGGACCGGTCCAGCCTGGTCCCAAGCCCGAAACCACCATGTCGATCGTTCATTCGCGTAATGGAGCTCGTGGAGGGAGAGCAATGCGAGAAAGAAAATCACCGTCACCACCTGCCAGGAAGTTTTCTGTTTACCGAGCATTTCGGCCGGCAAAACTTTTCCCTTCGCGGTCGCCATCATCCGCAGACCAGTGATGAGAAAATCGCGCGCCACCACGGTCGTGGCCGCCCACGCCGGCACCGCTTTGAGCGGAACCAGCGAGATAAACGCCGCTGCCACCATGATTTTATCAACCAACGGATCCATCAGTTTTCCGAAATTCGTGACGAACCCGTAGCGTCGCGCGATTTCGCCATCGACGAAGTCACTCACACCGGCCAGCAGGAAAATAAACAGGGCCAGCGTCCTTCCGTACTGCCACGACGAATTCAGCGCAGCGACAAAGATAATTGTCAGTAGCAGCCGGCTTAGTGTTAACCGATTCGCCCAATTCATACTGTAGCCGCCGCCCTCTGGGCGGCGCCGCGCTGCGTCTCATTTCTAAATAGCGGTTTCTTCCAAATCGGGACCTTCTTCTTTAACTCATCCACGATCCACTTGCTCGCCTCGAACGCGGCGGCCCGATGTTGCGCGCTGGCTCGCAGAAACAGGGACGCTTCGCCGGTTCGCACAAATCCGACGCGATGATGAAGCACCACCTGGTTCAATCCGAACGTCTCAGCTGCGGCATCTGCAATGACTTTCATCTGATGCTCCGCCATGGCCTTGTGAGCTTCATAATCGATGCCTTCGATTTTACGACCATCCTCCAGTTCTCGAACAACGCCCCAAAAATCGACTACCGCTCCCGCGCCAAGGCTTGTCCTGAGCGAAGTCGAAGGATCGGCATCTTCCTTCGGCGCGTCCAAGCGCCCTTCGGTCAACAAAACTTGAGAAACGGAGTTTGCCATGTCTTCGAATCGCCCATTACAATGTAACTCTTGCGCCGAAACAACAAAGGAGACCTAAAATGACCGCGAATCAATGTGATATTGGCCTCATCGGCCTGGCTGTGATGGGCGAAAACCTCGTCCTCAACATGGAATCGAAAGGCTTCTCCGTTGCCGTTTTTAATCGCACCACCGAAGTCACCGACAAGTTCGCCGCCGGCCGCGCCAAAGGAAAAAATATTCAGCCCACACGCTCGATCGAGGAATTTGTCGGCGCGCTCAAGAAACCGAGAAAAGCGCAGATCATGGTCAAAGCCGGTGCGCCGGTTGACGCGGTCATCGGGCAACTCGCGCCTCTTTTCGACAAAGGCGACGTCATCATCGACGGCGGCAACTCACTTTTTACCGACACCCAGCGTCGCTGCAAAGAGCTGGAAGGAAAAGGAATTCACTTTGTCGGCATGGGAGTTTCCGGCGGGGAAGAAGGCGCATTGAAAGGTCCTTCCCTCATGCCCGGTGGCCCGCGCGAGTCCTGGGAAATCATCGCACCGATCTACCGCAAGATCGCCGCTCAGGTCGATGGTGAACCGTGCTGCCGCTACATGGGCCCCGACGGCGCCGGGCACTACGTGAAAATGGTGCACAACGGAATCGAGTACGGCGACATGCAGCTAATTTGCGAAGCCTACGCCATTCTCAAAAACGTTGTCGGAATGGATGATAAACAGCTCGCCGAAACCTTCACCGAATGGAACAAAGGCGAGCTCGACAGCTATCTCATCGATATCACGTCGCAAATTTTTCGGAAGATCGATCCCGAAACCGGCAAACCGCTGGTCGATGTGATTCTCGACAAAGCCGGCCAAAAAGGGACCGGCATGTGGACCCTCCAATCGGCCATCGCCCAATCAGTTGTTATCTCGACAATTAATGCCGCGGTCGAAGCGCGCGTCATCTCTTCGCGAAAAGACGAACGGGTCGCGGCATCCAAAATTCTTCCACAGCCGAAACCGAAACAATTTACGGGCGATCGCAAAAAATTGACTGATGCCGTGCGCAATGCCCTCTACGCGTCCAAGATCGTTTCTTATGCGCAAGGAATGGAATTACTGGGGGCGGCCAGCAAACAATACAATTGGAACCTCAACTTCGGGGACATCGCCACCATCTGGCGCGGCGGTTGCATCATTCGCGCGAAGTTTTTGAATTGCATCGTTGACGCTTACAAACGCGATCCCGCGCTGCATAATTTGCTGCTCGACTCCTATTTCACTGACATTATCAAGAACACACAGGACAACTGGCGGATCGCCGTCGCCACTGCGGTCGAATATGGCGTTGCCGTTCCGGCCTTTTCGGCATCGCTCGCTTACTTCGACAGTTATCGCTCCGAGCGTTTGCCATCGAACCTGTTACAGGCGCAACGCGACTTCTTCGGCGCTCACACTTACGAACGCGTCGACAAGCCCGGCGTTTTCCATACCGAATGGATCGAGTCCGACCATAAGCCGGCGCAAAAATCGACTGAACCAAAAGAATCAACGCCGCGTCACGCCGGCGAGTAATTGTCTACCGAAAATCGTGCGACTCGCTCCCGACGAGCTCGTCATGTGCGAGTGGTCGGATGTTCCGCGTTTTGATTAAGACGACGTTGTCTGAGTTCTGAACGTCACCTTCGATCACAAGAAAATCTTCTTCGGTGATTAAAAGTCGAAAGCGCTCGAACAAATCCGGATCGACAATCGCATTCGAGACTCCGGTCTCGTCTTCCAAACTCACGAAAACAAATCCTTTCGCAGTGCCCGGTCGCTGTCGGCAAATCACGTTGCCGGCAATTTGCACAGTCGCACCGTGTTTCGCCTTCGAAAGATCAATTGCGCGCCAAATGTGCGGCAACCGCTCCCGTAAAAGTTTCATCGGATGCGGGCCGGCCGTTAAATTCATCGTTTCGTAATCAGCGCGCACCCGCTCCGGCATCGTCATCGGGAGAAGCGGCGACTTTGTCGCGCTGTCATCCCGAGCAGTTGTAGCGGTGCTTGTCTCAAGCACCGAACTATTTAAACAGGCGCTTGGCACAAGCGCGTCTACAACATTCTTTCCCACCAAATCGTCGTGAATCGTTTCTTCCACTTTCCACATCGCCGCCCGGCGATGATCAGCGAAACAATTGAGCGCGCCCAGTTCCGCCAGCGTGCGCAATTCTTCTTTGGAAAGCGAAACCCGCCGTTTGAAATCGTCGAGCGAATCGAAGCGTTCGCCACCGCGAATCCGTCCTTTGGCGGATCGGTCTTCTCGCTCGCGAATGAGCTGCTCGCCATGCTCCTGACGCAATCCGTTTACCACGCACAAGCCAAGCCGGAAGGTATTGTCATCGAGAACCGTGCAACGCCAGTCTGATTTCATGACGCAGACCGGCTTGATCTTCACTCCATGCCGCTGCGCGTCTTTCACAATGGTAGCCGGCGTATAAAAGCCCATTGGCTGATTGTTGAGCAGACTGGCGTAAAACTCCGGCGCGCGATGCACTTTCAGATACGCGCTCGCGTAAGCCAGAATCGCAAAACTGATCGCGTGCGATTCCGGAAATCCATAAAGCGCGAACGACGTGATCGAGTGAATGATCTTGTCGATCTTGTCCGGCGCGACGTTCTTCCGCTCCATCGCTGCGCGCAGTTTTACGCTGACACGTTCCATCCGTTCCTCCGAGCGATGAAAACTCAGCGCCCGCCGTAATTCCTCCGCTTCGTTGCCGGAAAAATCGGCCATGATCATCGCGATCTTGAGCATTTGCTCCTGAAACAACGGGACGCCGAGGGTGCGTCCGAGCACCGGCTCGAGCCGCGGATCAAAATACGTCACCGGTTCTTTGCCAGCACGCCGATTCAAATAGGGATGGACCATGTCGCCTTGAATCGGCCCCGGCCGAATGATCGCGACTTCGATCACGACGTCGTAAAAACATTTTGGTTTCATCCGCGGCAACGTCGCCATTTGGGCGCGGCTCTCGATTTGAAAAACCCCGATCGTGTCCGCGTGCTGCATAATATGAAACGTCTTCTCGTCATCTTTTGGAATGTGAGCGAGATCGAGCGGCCGTCCGCGCTCGCGACAAAGCTCGAGCGCGTCCTGCATCACCGACATCATCCCCAGACCTAGCAAATCGACTTTCACGATCCCGAGATCCTCGCAATCGTCCTTGTCCCATTGCGCAACCACGCGGCCCGGCATCGACGCGTTCTCCAGCGGCACGAACGAGCTGAGTTTGTTCTGACAGATGATCATTCCCCCCGAATGCTGGCCGAGATGGCGCGGCAATCCGTAGATCGCGTGATACAAACGAATGAACGCCGGCATCCGCGGATGCGATTTTGGTAAACCGGCCTGCTCGATTTGCGATTGGAGATCGAGTGTGTGCGGGAAATCACCGTTCGCGAAGAGATGGGAGAAGCGATCGAGAATGCTCGGAGAAAAATTTAACGCTTTGCCGATCTCGCGCGCGGCGCTGCGGCCGCGATAACTGATCACGTTCGCGGTCATGGCTGCACCGTGTTTGCCGTAGCGTCGGTAAATTTCCTGGATCACCGCTTCGCGACGATCGCCGCTGGGAAGATCGAGATCGATGTCGGGCCAGCCTTTCCGGTTTTCGTTCAGGAACCGTTCGAAGACCAAATTATTGCTCACCGGATCCACCGGCGTGATGCCGAGGCAGTAACAAACCGCGCTATTCGCGGCGCTACCCCGGCCCTGGACCATAATGTTGTGCTCGCGGCAAAAATTGATGATGTCCCAGACAATTAAAAAATATCCCGGAAATCCGAGTTTACTGATCAGGGCGAGCTCTTCTTCGAGCTGACGTTTCACTTTCGAACTAACCGCGGCGTAACGCTGTTGCGCGCCGAACCAGACGATCGTGCGCAAAAACGAATCCATGCTGTGCCCGGGTGGCACCGGAAAATCGGGAAATTCGTAACCGAGATTTTCTAGAGAAAATGTCAGCTGCTCGGCCAGACGCGATGTGTTCTCGACCGCTTCCGGCAAATCGCGAAAGAGTTCCCGCATTTCCCGATCGCTCTTCAAATGGCGTTCGGCATTTTGGGTTAGCAACTTGCCTGCGGCATTGAGGTGGGTGTGCTCGCGGATGCAGGTGAAAACATCGAGCACTTCGCGGCCGGACCGTTTCGCGTACTGAACGCCGTTGGTCGCGATGATCGACAATCGATTCGCCCGGGCAAGATCGACCAGTTGTCGATTGATCTGCTCTTCGCCGCGAACGAAATGCCGCTGAATCTCGACGAACACATTTTCGCGGCCGAATGCGTGGATCAGAGTCTCAAGTGCGCTTTGCAAACTTGACCGCTTTAAGCGGTCAAGTTTAGCGAGCATAGCCCGCCCAAAAAACGCAACCAATCCTTCAGCGAACTGTGGCAGTTCGCTCCATTGCAGCGCGCATTTTCCCTTTTCACTGCGCAGATGCGCCTGAGTTAAGAGCTCACATAAATTTTTGTAGCCGGTTCGATTTTCGACCAGCACCGGAACAACGTCTCCGCCGTCTTCCATCGATAATTCGGCGCCAATGATCAGACGCACATTGTGCTCGCGGGCCGCGACCGAAAATCGTTGCGCGCCGTAAACGCCGTTGCGATCAAGCAAAGCCATCGCTGGCATCTCCAACTCGGCGGCGGTGTGCGCTAATTGCTCGGGAAACGATCCGCCCCGCAAAAAACTAAACGCGCTGCAGGCGTGTAGCTCGATGTAGCTCATTAATTGTTGAGAAGTTGAGGTCCGAGCCGGACTGGCGTTGGACTGGCATTGTTGAGCAGTTGAGATGTTATCCCCTCACCTTTCTCCTCTCCCCTTGTGAAGGGGAGAGAGTTACGGGTGAGGAGTTGAGTTTTCGCTTCAGTCATAAATGCCGTCGATCTTCCAGGTTCTTGCGGCTCCAGCCGCGGAACCTGCCACGCCGTAATTCGATGAAGGCGGGCTTTCATGCGCGCGAATCAGATCGCCATTCTCCAACTGGATGTCCCACTCCGCGCGCGCCCACGATTTTTCGTCCCACCAATTTCCCGAAAACAAAAATGGACCGCTTTGATCGACGACTTTGCCGGCAATATTGCCGCTCTGAAGATGTCGATCTTTTGAAGTAAAAATCGATGCAGCTGTCGCCGGCCGAAATCGCCGCAATGCAACGCCTTGTGTTGGTCCCTTCTCCCCATTTTGGGGAGAAGGTGAGGATGAAGGGTTGCTACTTTGATTCGCGTTAGCGGACGAAACCCACTCGAACGGTTCCATTCGAAATGCGTCCGGACGATGCGTTTCTTCTTTTATCGGGCTGCCGACGCGATCGCTCCCAAGCAGCGCGCTCAGACGCGCGAGCGTTTCATAAAGCTGCTGCGGATTACGCAGCGCGGTTTCAAATAATCCAAATTGTTGGGACGCGGAACGGATCGGTTGCGCGATCAGCGCGACTGCAACGATCGGATGCTCGGATTTAAAATTCTCCAGGTGCGTCTGGAGCATTCGAAAGAGAAGATCGACATCGTTGGTCGGCTGCGGGATTTTGAAAACGCGCTTGTAAGTTTGCTTACCCGAAAAACTGATCTGCAACGTCAATTCTCGTGCGACGAGATAGATCGCGCTCAACCGCAGAGTGAGCTGCTCCAAAAACCGACGGAGCATGAAGAGCAGTGGCTCCGCCGTTTCGATCTCGTGATCGAACTCAAAACTTTCGTCGAACGCTTCCGGCGGCTGAACAAATTTCAGTAGCCGCGTCGCGGTCCCATTTGCGCGTTCCCAAAGCCGGACTGCTTCCACCCCGAGCCGCGCCCGCAGTTCTTCCTTATCCAGAGCGGCGAGCTGCCCAAGGGTGTGGATCCCCCATTTTCTCAAAATCGCCAAAATCGAGGCGATTGGGAGATCGGAGCTGGAAGATGGAAGTTTGGAGCGCAAAGCTCCGTGGGAGCCACGCTCCTTTACGGAGTTGGAGCCTGGGTTTTGGAGCTTCGTCTTTGCCAAATTAGAGCCCTTCACAGGCTCAAATTTACAGCAAAGTGTTATATATGTTCAAATGAACATTTAATTATTTTCAACAACGGATTCCTACTCTGTGGCAAACGCTTCTCAGAAATGTTTGAGCGAATCTTGCGAAAAAGATCACGCGCCCCGCAGCTTTAAGAATTCCAAAAAATATTCTAGCGATTCTGCTGCGAGCTCCGAACTGCAGTGGGAGTTTTCGATGTCGTAGATGAGGTTTTACTACCCCGGGTGTCTACAGGAGCTGAAGTTGTCGGAGTCGACGATCCGCTTGGCGACGGCGCCGTTGGCAGTCCTGTGCCCGATTGTGATTGGACGAGCGCAATGTCAAAACTGTTGATCGCGCCGTTTACCGTCACGTCTTCACGGAAATTATCCGCCGTCACCGGTTGTCCTGATTGGGATTGAGTCTGGGCAATATCGCTCGAGTTCACCAATCCGTTCGCGGTGGTGTCGCCGATGAGCACGCCCATCTGCGGTCCAACAATGTCGCCAGTGTTGCCTTCTGAATCTTGCACAGTGTGCAGTGTAATCGTGATGTACTGTTGATTGGATACACCAGAGAGAGTCACCTCGTACTGATTGGCAGTCAGATTGAGGTTCGCATTAGGCCCGAGGACGGTGCTGTTTACAGATCCGGCACCGCTGCTGACGCTGGCGCTGGCAACGCTCGTCAGATTGTTCACAAAGGTGAAGACCAGCGTGTAGTTCCCGGCGCTACTCCGGGGTTCAACTCCGCGGGTCCCGATGAGCGGCAGATTAACATCGAAGGTGCCAGCGCTGCCGTGGGTCATCCTGGATACGACGCTCGTCGGCGTCAGTGGGCTCACGACCAAGTAATTCGAATCGCTGGGAATGCCGTTAGTAAAGACGGTCATCAGGGCTGGGCCGGCAGGAAAATTATTCACCGGGATCGAAGTAAAGGAGGTATCGGACCAGCCCGATGTGGGATCAACCCGGAGAAAGCGGACCTGGCTGTTGTCGATGCTGCGCAGTTGGACCAACGGGTAATTAGTCGATGAGTCCTGGTAGTTCCCACCGGAAGCTTGCGAGATGCCCTTAAACCGAGAGCCGGTGAGGGTAAGGCTGCTGCCGGTTGCGAGAGGTGAAGTTGCGGTGGCGATCTGCGGCTGCCAGTCAGGCCTAACAAATCCGAGTCCAATATCGTACAGTTCCACGCTCGCCAAATGGTTGGAGCTATCACCCGCTGCGACGAGGACCATCCCGTTGGGTAGCAAGGTCGCTGTGTGACTACCGCGGGCGGTGTTGAGGTCGCCCGTAGTAGTCCACGTCCCGCTCGCTGGATCGTACAGTTCCGCGCTGGTAAGAACGCCGCTGTTACTATCTCCCCCTGCGACGAGGACCTTGCCGTTAGGCAACAAGGTCGCCGTGTGAGACCGGCGTGCGGTGTCGAGGCTGCCCGTAGCAGTCCAGCTCCCGCTGACCGGATCGTACAGTTCCGCGCTGGTAAGAATGCCGCCGTTACTATCAAGTCCCCCTGCGACTAACACCTTGCCGTTGGGCAACAAGGTCGCCGTGTGAACATAGCGTGCGGTGTTGAGGCTGCCCGTAGCCGTCCACGTCCCGCTTGCCGGGTCGTACAGTTCCGCGCTGGTAAGAGCGCCAACGGTACTATCTCCCCCTGCGACGAGGACCTCGCCGTTAGGCAACAAGGTCGCCGTGTGCTGGCCGCGTGCGGTGTTGAGGCTGCCGGTCGCCGTCCACGTCCCGCTCGCCGGGTCGTACAGTTCCGCACTGGTAAGAGCGCCGCTGTTAACAAATCCGCCTGCGACCAGCACCATCCCGTTGGGCAGCAAGGTCGCCGTGTGCTGGCCGCGTGCGGTGTTGAGGCTGCCGGTCGCCGTCCACGTCCCGCTCGCGGGGTCGTACAGTTCCGCGCTCGCGGAAGGATTGTTGCTGCTATCACGTCCCCCTGCAACCAGCACCTTGCTGTTGGACAGCAACGTCGCGGTGTGCAGATGGCGTGCGGTGTTGAGGCCGCCCGTAGCCGTCCAGGTCCCGCTGGCCGGGTCGTACAGTTCCGCGCTCGTGGAAGCATTGTTGGTGCTATCAAGTCCCCCTGCGACGAGGACATTGCCGTTAGACAACAAGGTCGCCGTGTGCTCGGCGCGTGCCGTGTTAAGGCTGCCCGTAGCCGTCCAGGTCCCGCTGGCTGGGTCGTACAGTTCCGCGCTCGTGGAAGGATTGTTGCTGCTATCAAGTCCCCCTGCAACGAGCACCATGCCGTTGGGCAGCAACGTCGCCGTGTGTACATTGCGTGCGGTGTTGAGGCTGCCCGTGGCGGTCCAAGTCCCGCTGGCTGGGTCGTACAGTTCCGCGCTGGTAAGAAAGCTGCCGTTATATCCTCCTGCAACCAGCACCTTACCGTTGGGCAGCAAGGTCGCCGTGTAAGCAAAGCGGGCGGTATTGAGGCTGGCGGTAGCGGTCCAGGTCCCGCTCGCCGGATCGTACAGTTCCGCGCTCGCGGAAGGATTGAAGCCGCTATCAAGTCCCCCTGCGACCAGCACCTTGCCGTTGGGCAACAAGGTCGCCGTGTGATCATCGCGGGCGGTATTGAGGCTACCCGTAGCAGTCCAGGTCCCGCTCGCCGGGTCGTACAGTTCCGCGCTGGTAAGAACGCCGCTGTTACTATTTCCCCCTGCGACTAGCACCTTGCCGTTGGGCAACAAGGTCGCCGTCTGCAAATCATGCGCGGTGTTGAGACTGCCCGTGGCGGTCCAAGTCCCGCTGGCTGGGTCGTACAGTTCCGCGCTGGTAAGAAAGCTGCCGTTATATCCTCCTGCAACCAGCACCTTACCGTTGGGCAGCAAGGTCGCCGTGTAAGCAAAGCGGGCGGTATTGAGGCTGGCGGTAGCGGTCCAGGTCCCGCTCGCCGGATCGTACAGTTCCGCGCTCGCGGAAGGATTGAAGCCGCTTTCAAGTCCCCCTGCGACCAGCACCTTGCCGTTGGGCAGCAAGGTCGCCGTGTGATATCCCCGCGCGGTGTTGAGGCTCCCGGTGGCCGTCCAAGTCCCGTTCGCTGGATCGTACAGTTCCGCGCTCGCGGAAGGATTCAAGCCGCTATCAAGTCCCCCTGCGACGAGCACCTTGCCGTTGGACAGCAACGTCGCCGAGTGCCTCGCACGTGCAGTGTTGAGGCTGCCGGTGGTGTTATATGTAAACGGGGCATCGCTGCTAGACAGTGTCGACACCGACTTCCTTTGGTAAAAGTGACGTGCAACGCCGCCATTTTGTCCGGTCATGGTTACGCTGCCGCTGTCGTTTGCTTTAATGACAGTCCGTGTCGCCGCCGATGCCGCGCCAGTAATAATGAAGATGGCCGCAGCGAAGAAGAGAGTGAGAAATGTTGCTCGGTAATTATTCAGCGTGATCATAAGGTCCTTTTTACTAATGAGCTGCTCCAGTTCCGCGCGGAACCAGGAACCATCCTCGCGAGGCGTATGCAAAAAACTTCGACCTCAATTCGGCTGACTCGGGGCTCCAGTTGGGCCTGGAGATCGCGCTAAGCGGTGTCTCAGCGAAGGTGCAGCTAATTCTGAACCATTGCCTAACAAATGTCGAGCTATTTACGTGTCAGGCGTAATATAATGTGCGTCCACTACCGCTTATCACCCAATTGCAGCGAAATTGCCCGAATCGATTCGCGGTTGTTAGGCAAAGCAAGTCACTGAACCGCAACAAGAGAGTTTTCCACCTTGACAGTCCTTCGGACTGGCAAGCCGCAAACCGACTAGGGCGCGCGCGAGTTGCCACGCCGTTGCCATTTCGACATCCGCTAGATTAGCGCTCGTTAGGGCATCCCGATTTCATCGACAGGTCTGAAGTAACGTGCGCACTACCGAATCCGCTGGCCTGCCGAGTGTTGGCTTCCACCCGAACTGCCAATTCCAAACGCAATGCCCGGGCCATTGCCGCTGCTTTTACGAGTCCGCGAAGGCAAATATCAAATGTTTAGATCTGACCCCTTTTTCCTCCCCAGTTTGTGGAGAACTTTCCTGCCAAGACGCGAGGCTCTTGTTGCGATTTGTTCGGATAGCGCTTAACTCGATAAACACCAGCTTCCTATGAACGAGGAAGCATATGATGAAGGCTATATCGATCCGGTCGATCGGTGCGTTGGGCGCGATCATCGCGGGCTGTTTAAACCCTGAGCACAGTGCTTCAGCCACAGGAAAGCGCTATCCGTGGAAGAAAAATATCGTGACAACCATCTTTTGGATCGGAGAAAGCCCAAGCGGAAACAATCCGGTGCCGAACCGTTTAAGTTCATGGGACAAAGATTGGAGCAGAAGTTACGGCGGATTTGACGATCCAAATCCGGCGCATCGCAGCAAATACATTCCGGTAAAGTTCAGGCCTCGACAGAACCCGTTTTATTGCGCCCTGCCATACAACGACAAGGCAGCCACTGGGCACCGTCCGGAAGCACCCCGCGTCGTTCCGTGGTTCAAGGAAGCGTACCAAGGTCCCGGGGTTTCCACCTGCAAGGATCGATGGGTCGCGATTCGCAAAGGGAATCGAACGGCTTATGCGCAATGGGAAGACGCAGGCCCTTTCCTGACCGATTATTGGCAATATGTCTTTGGCAACGAACGTCCAAAACCCAATCTGAACAAAGGCGCGGGTCTCGATGTGTCTCCCGCCGTGCGTGACTATCTCCAATTAAACGAAACGGATGTGACCGACTGGCGCTTCGTCGAGTTTAGCGAAGTATCGCGCGGACCGTGGTCGACGCTCGGAGAAAACAACACATTTGTAATTAGCGATCGCAAAACAGGTAAGGGAATTGGCCGCGGCGTCAAAGCGCGCTGAAGGCCGTGCGATTTCGCGATAAGCTTCGCGAGGAGATGCCATGTTATAGCTATGCAGCCTTTTAGATCTGACCCCTCTTCTTTCCCCGATCAAAGCGTCGCCGGCTTCAGCATTGTCTTGGCGAAAGAGAATGTGGCCTTCGACGCCTTTGTGAAGGAAGAGGTCGCACCTAGACATTCGCATTTGGGGCGCCGATAATTTTGCTGTGGAGCGATTGAATCTTCTCGCGGTGGCCCTCGGACTGGCCGCGCTCGCCGGCGTTAATCTCTATCTGACCGTGTTCGCCACCGGACTCGCCATTCATTTTCACTGGATCACGCTGGCACCGGATTACCAATCGCTCGATGTGCTTGGTAACCCGTGGGTCATTACGATTGCCGGCGTTCTTTATTTTCTCGAGTTTCTGGCTGACAAAATTCCGTGGGTCGATTCGATCTGGGACGCAGTTCACACCGTGATCCGCCCAATCGGCGGCGCGCTGCTCGCAATCCAGGTCCTCGGTCACAGCAGTCCGACGTTTACGGTGATTGTCGCGGTGCTTGGCGGCGGCACCAGTCTGGTTAGCCATACCGCAAAAACGGCGACGCGCCTGGCGAGCAACACTTCGCCGGAACCATTTTCGAACATCGCTCTCAGTTTCGGTGAAGACGTGGCCGTGGTCGGCGGGCTCGCGCTCATTTATCACAACCCCATTATTGCATTGTCGATCTTCGCGATCGCGATTGCGGCGTTTTTTTATTTCGCACCGAAGATACTGCGTTCGATCAAAGCGAAACTGTGGCTGGCCTGGAAAAAATTAAACGTGCCGGCTTATTTCGATATTCCGGCAGAATTGCCGATCGCGTTACCGAAAAAACTCGTAGCCGTGTTCAGCGCGCAACAGGTCGACCAAACCACCGCGTGGGCGGTGCCCTGTCTGAGCGGGCGCGGACGCGGCATTCCAGCAAACCTTTTCGGCGCGCTGGTGGCGATGAACGAAGAACCGCGAAAATTGTTGTTCATCGCCCGGAAGAACGGGCGCCCGTTCGCGCAATCGATCGACCTCGAGGGCATGAGGGTGGCGCGAGAACCGAAATTTCTTTCCGAGAACCTGAATATGGTTCCGGCGAGCGGAAAAGGCGCGCGCTACGTTTTCATTTTCCCGCGCGCGGATGCGGCCAAGGTCGAATTGATCGTCGAATATTTACGCAAACATTTGGGTCAAGATGGACCCGTTGGTGTCGATTCCGATCTCAAGGCGACAGCGACGGTCTGACGAAATGTTAAATGTTTAGATGTGACCCCAATTGATCAGGGGTGAGGTGACACGCCGCCGCCGGGTACGCCCTTCAGCTCGACTAGAATCATGTGCAGCGGCTTGTCACCGATGTTCTCCGCGGCGTGAGTCAACGGTTCGCGATAAAGAACTTCGCCGGTCTGAAGTGTGCCCTCCGTGATCTTGCCATCTGATGCGTAGTTGCGATATCGCCCGCCGGCGAGCACGTAGATCACGTAGGCGGGATGCGAGTGGACTTGCTCTTTGACACCCGGCGGCAAAGTCGCTTCGAGGACCCGGACACGTTCATTTTCGAACCGCACTTGTATTGTCTTGGCGTTAACCACCGCCGGATCCTGGCCCGATGCAGACGTTACCCAAACGCCGAACACCAACAGAGTCGTGACAGCGAAGATGTTTAGGAATCTCATACGAATCAGGAAGACTGCGCACCGCGCGAATTGCAAGTCATTAGTCCGCGTGACCGCGAGGCGCTCGCCTGGCTTGCGCGCGCG
>Ga0193751_1000338_pt1 | contig 38352 bp, 36 predicted proteins | sample L1c2metaG_FD_143050 | JGI IMG/M metagenome (GOLD analysis project Ga0193751, IMG submission 143050) | Soil microbial communities from a riparian zone of the East river system, Colorado, United States - L1c2 | ecosystem: Environmental > Terrestrial > Soil > Riparian zone | place: USA: East River...
TAACGACTGCCTACGATCGGGCCAGGGTCTTGATGGCGTTCTTCTCAGCCGGATTCGGCCAAAAAACTGCCAGTTTGCGGCTCCGCCTCAGTCAGCCAATATAACCCTGAGGTTCTTGCCCAGTCTGTGCGCTCAACCCATCCTACGAATACATCTGAGCGACGGATTCACGCCGCCTTGCGCTTGGCCTGGATCAGCTTGCGGTTGATCAGGCACTCGGCGATCTGCACGGCGTTGAGGGCGGCGCCCTTGCGCAGATTGTCGGACACCACCCACAGCACCAGACCGTTGTCGACGGTCGGGTCCGTGCGCACGCGGCTGATGTAGGTCGCGTCCTCGCCGGCCGCCTCGTACGGCGTGACGTAGCCGCCGTTTTCGTGCTTGTCGATCACCAGGCAGCCGGGCGCGTTGCGCAGCACGTCGCGCGCTTCGTCGGCGCTGATCGGCCGCTCGAACTCGATGCTGACCGCCTCGCTGTGGCCGATGAACACCGGCACGCGCACGCAGGTGGCGACCAGCTTGATCTTCGGATCGAGGATCTTCTTGGTCTCGGCCACCATCTTCCATTCTTCCTTGGTGAACCCGTCCTCCATGAAGGAATCGCACTGCGGGATCACGTTGAAGGCGATGCGCTTGGGGAACTTCTTCGGCTCGATCGGATCGGTGACGTAGATCGCGCGCGTCTGGGCGAACAGCTCGTCCATCGCCTCCTTGCCGGAGCCCGACACCGACTGATAGGTCGAAACCACGACCCGCTTGATGCCGGCCATGTCGTGCAGCGGCTTGAGCGCCACCACCAGCTGGGCGGTCGAGCAGTTCGGGTTGGCGATGATGTTCTTCTTGCGGAAGCCGGCGACCGCGTCGGCGTTGACCTCGGGCACCACCAGCGGCACGTCCGGGTCCATGCGCCAGCACGAGGAATTGTCGATGACGACCGCGCCCGCCGCGGCGATGCGCGGCGACCATTCCTTCGACACGGCGGAGCCGGCCGACATCAGGCAGATGTCGATATCGGAAAAGTCGAGGTGCTCGAGCGCTTTGACCTTGAGCGTCTTCTCGCCGTACGAACATTCCACGCCCATGCTGCGGCGCGAGGCGACTGCCGTCACCTCGTCGGCCGGGAAGGCGCGCTCGGCCAGGATGTCGAGCATTTCGCGGCCCACGTTGCCCGTGGCGCCGACGACGGCGACCTTGTAACCCATCGTTCACTCTCCGGCGAAAACGCCCCCATGCGCGTGCGTGCGGCCCGGGGGCGGGTGCGCTTCTAAGGGAGAAATGTGGCGAATTCAACGGCAAACCTTCGGGCTTCCCGCCCGCCCGACACGAGCGCCCAGGAACTCGCCGCTCGCAAGTTCGTTGCCAGGGGGCGTGATTTAGCTTAAGTGCCGCCTCTCGAAAAAACTGCCGAATGGCATCATGAACTTTTTCCGCCTTTACGGCCGCGTGCTCGGGCTCCTGGGCTCCGAGGCCCGCTTGGGCTGGCTCCTGGCCGGCGCCAACGTGGCGCTCGCCGCCGCGCAATTCGGCGAGCCGGTCCTGTTCGGCCGCATCATCGACGCCCTGGTGGGCGCCCAGGCCAAGGGCGTCGCACCCTCGGTGCCGGCCCTGCTGCCGCTGCTCGCCGCCTGGGCGGCCTTCGGGCTCTTCACCATCGCGTGCGGCGTGCTGGTCGCCCTGCACGCCGACCGCCTGGCGCACCGGCGGCGGCAGGCGGTGCTGACCGACTATTTCGAGCACGTGCTGCAGCTGCCGCTGTCCTATCACGGCGGCGTCCATTCCGGCCGGCTCATGAAGGTGATGCTCACCGGCACCGACGCCCTGTGGACGCTGTGGCTGTCGTTCTTTCGCGAGCACCTGGCGGCCTTCGTCTCGCTCCTCGTCATGCTGCCGGTCTCGCTGATCCTCAACTGGCGGCTGGCGCTGCTGCTGATCGGCCTGTGCGTCGTGTTCGCCGGGCTCACGACCCTCGTCGTCGGCCGCACCGAGAGCATGCAGCGCACTGTCGAGAAGCATTACACCGACCTGTTCGAGCGGGCGTCCGACGCGCTCAGCAACGTCGCGCTGGTGCAGGGCTTCACCCGCGTCGAAGCCGAGGTGGTGGGGCTGCGCAACGTCGCCGATCAGCTGCTGGCCGTGCAGATCCCGGTGCTCTCCTGGTGGGCGCTGGTGGCGGTGCTCACGCGCGCGTCCACCACCATCACCATGCTGTCGATCTTCCTCGTCGGCATCTGGCTGCACATCGGCGGCCTCGCCACCATCGGCGAGATCGTGATGTTCATGAGCCTCGCCACCATGCTGATCGCCAAGCTCGAGCAGGCGGTCAGCTTCGCCAACCGGGTCTTCCTCGATATCCCGCGGCTCAAGGAGTTCTTCGGGGTGCTCGACACCGCCCCGGCGGTGCGCGACCGCGAGGACGCGGTCGAGCCCGGGCGGGTGCGCGGCCTCGTCGAGTTCGACAACGTGTCGTTCTCCTACGACGGCAAGCGCGCCGCCGTGGCGGACCTCAAGTTCACCGTGCTGCCGGGCGAGACCGTCGCCCTGGTGGGGGCGACCGGCGCCGGCAAGTCGACCGCGCTGGCGCTGCTGCACCGTGCCTTCGACCCGCAGTCGGGCGTCGTCAAGATCGACGGCATGGACGTGCGCGCGCTCAAGCTCTCCGGCCTGCGCCGCAACATCGGCGTGGTGTTCCAGGAGGCGCTGCTGTTCAACCGCTCGATCGCCGACAATTTGATGGTCGGCAAGCCGGACGCCACGCCCGAGCAGATGCAGGCGGCCGCCGAACGGGCGCAGGCGCTGAGCTTCATCGCGCAGCACGGCGACGGCTTCAACACCACGGTGGGCGAGCGCGGGCGCTCCCTGTCCGGCGGCGAGCGCCAGCGCCTGTCGATCGCCCGCGCGCTGTTGAAGGATCCGCCGATCCTCATTCTCGACGAAGCCACCAGCTCGCTCGACGCCGCGACCGAGGCGTTGGTGCAGGTCGCTCTCGACGAGGTGATGAAGGGCCGCACCACGTTCGTGATCGCCCACCGGCTCGCCACCATCCGCAACGCCACCCGCATCCTGGTGTTCGACGCCGGCCGCATCGTCGAGAGCGGCCGCTTCGACGAGCTGGTGAGCCAAGGCGGCCGCTTCGCCGAATTGGCGCGCGCGCAGTTCATGGTCAGCGAAACGGCCCCCGCCGGGGGGACGACACTGCTGGAGGCGGAGCAGGCGGCGGTGGCATCGACCGCGGCCGAAGAGACGCCGCCCGAGGACACGGCGCCGCCGAAGGCGGCGGAGTAACCCACATGGTCATGGCCGGGCTTGTCCCGGCCATCCACGTCTTTGCTTGATGAGAGTCCGAAAGACGTGGATGCCCGGCACAAGGCCGGGCATGACGAGTAAGAGCCGTCTTACCTGATCCGCTCGAGGATGCTCACGTAGTTCGCCACCGCCGCGCCGCCCATGTTGAAAATGCCGCCGAGGCGGGCGCCCGGCACCTGCATGTCGCCGGCGCGGCCGGCCAGCTGCATGCCGGCGAGCGCGTGCATGGACACGCCGGTCGCGCCGATCGGATGGCCCTTCGACTTGAGGCCGCCCGACGGGTTGACCGGCAGCTTGCCGGTCTTCTCGGTGAGACCCTCGGCGATCGCGGTGGCGCCGCGGCCTTCCGGCACCAGCCCCATGGCCTCGTATTCGATGAGCTCGGCGACCGTGAAGCAATCATGCGTCTCGACGAACGACAGGTCGCGCAGCGCAAGGCCGGCGCGCGCGAGCGCGCGCTTCCACGCCTCGGCGCAGCCCTCGAACTTGAGGATGTCACGCCGGCTCATGGGCAGGAAGTCCTGCACGTGCTCGGCGGCGCGGAACACCACCGCCTTGTCCATGGCGAGCGCGGTCTCGACGTCGGCGAGCACGAGGGCCGCGGCGCCGTCCGACACCAGCGAGCAGTCGGTGCGCTTGAGCGGGCCGGCCACGAACGGGTTCTTCTCGCTCTCGGTGCGGCAGAAATCGTAACCGAGGTCCTTGCGCATCTGGGCGAACGGATTGCCGACGCCGTTCTTGTGGTTCTTGGCGGCGATGCGGGCGAGCGCGTCGGACTGGTCGCCGTACTTCTGGAAATAGAGCCCGGCGATCTTGCCGAAAATGCCGGCGAAGCCGCCGGCGATGTCGGCCTCCTCGCGCACGTACGACGCCTTGAGCAGGTTACGGCCGATCTCGGCGGCCGGCGTCGTCGTCATCTGCTCGGCGCCGACCACCAGCACGATGCGCGCCGCCTTGGCGTCGATCGCCTTGAGCGCCTGGTGCACCGCCGCCGATCCGGTCGCGCAGGCGTTCTCGACCCGCGTGGCGCGCTTGAAGCGCAAATCCGGGTCCGCCTGCAGCACCAGCGAGGCGGTAAAATCCTGCGCCGAGAAGCCGGCATTGAAATGGCCGAGCACGATCTCGTCGACGTCGCGGGCGGCCACCCCGGCGTCCGCCAGGGCCTCGCTCGCCACCCGCACGATCAGGCTTTCCACTGTCTCGGCGTCGAGCTTGCCGAACGGCGTATGCGCCCATCCGACGATGCAGGCGGTCATGGCGATCTCCCTGGCTGGCGGCCGTCCTTGCCGAATTTTCGTCGCTTTCCTCGGGCTGTTGGCGCCCGCGGACCGGAACCCGGCCGTTTTGCGTTCGATCCGCGTTGGGATTAGATAGCGCGTCGCCGCCGCCGCTCCAAGCCGCGCGGCCACCCGGAACCGAAAGCCCGCCACCCGTGCCGCTTTTCGTGAAGCCCGCAGCCCGCTTCCTCGCCGTGGCCGTCGCGGCCGCGGCCCTGATGCCGCAGGCCTGCTCCGCCGCATCGGAAGCGTTGCTGCTGGTCGAAGCCGATTCGGGCAAGGTGCTGTACGCCGAGAACGCGACCCGCCCGTGGTATCCGGCTTCGCTCACCAAGCTGATGACCGCCTACGTGACCTTGCGCGCCATCAAGGAAGGGCGCGTCACGCCCGATACGCTGCTCACGGTCTCGCCCAACGCCATGGCGCAAGCGCCCTCGAAGATGGGCTTCAAGGCCGGCATCAAGCTCACCGTCGACAACGCGCTCAAGATGATGATCGTCAAGTCGGCAAACGACATGGCGGTGGTGCTGGCCGAAGGCGTCGGCGGGTCGATCGACGGCTTCGCGGGCGAGATGAACCGCACGGCGCAGCGGCTCGGCATGACGCAGACGAGCTTCGTCAATCCGAACGGCCTGCCGGCCGACGGCCAGATCACCTCGGCGCGCGACCTTGCGATCCTCACCCGCGCGCTGCTGCGCGAGTTTCCCGACTACGATCTTTATTGGCACATCTCGGCGCTCAAGTTCGGCCGGCGGATCATCCGCAACCACAACCCGCTGATCGACCGCTATCCGGGCGCCGACGGCATGAAGACCGGATTCATCTGCGCATCCGGCTTCAACCTCGTGGGCACGGCGACGCACGGCGACCGGCGGCTGATCGCGGTGGTGCTCGGCGCCCCTTCTTCCGCCGTGCGCACCGACAAGGTGCTGCAGCTGCTCGAGCGGGGCTTCAACGGCAACACGCTGTCATGGCTGACGCCCACGCTCGGCACGGTCGACGGGTTGCGGCCGGCCGACGGACCGCCGCCCGACCTGCACGAAGAGGTGTGCGGCAAGAACCGCCGCCACGCGGCGGAGGCCGCCGAGGAAGAGCCGCCGCCGACCGCCGATCCGGATCGCAGCGTGGGCCTGAGCGCCCTGCTGCCGGGGTTCCGCGACGGCGGCCTCACCAAATCCATCCCGGTGCTCGGGCCGGCGGTGCCGTCGATGGCGCCGATCGTGGTGTTCGTCGGGCCGCCGAAGAAGCCCGGCAATCCGGAGACCGCGATCGCCAAGACGACCGAGCCGCGCCCGGTGCCGCACCGGAACAAGCCCGCCAAGCCCGCGCTGGCGGCGACAAAGTCGTCCACCGCGCCGGCCGCGCCGCCGCGCAAACCCCGGAAGCCGGCCGCACCGGCCGCCGCCGCCGTGGCGCCGCCCGCAGCCCCGGCATCCGCCGCGCCCGCTCCGGCTCCGGCGCCCCCGGCCGCCGCGCCGCCGAGCACCCATCTGTTCAGCCCGGCGCCGACCATCGCGCCCTCTCAGTAAGCGGCGTCCGTGCCGGACGAACCCATCGCGACATTTTTGTTTGGTCGCATTTTCTGACGGAAAACCGGTGCCCACTTTTCCGGAAAATGCTCTGGATCCACGCCGGCCGGGTCCGCCGCTGCCGCTCACGGTGTTGACCGGCTTCCTCGGCGCCGGCAAGACCAGCCTGCTCAACCGCCTGCTCAGGGATCCGGCGCTCGCCGACACCGCCGTGCTCATCAACGAGTTCGGCGAGATCGGGCTCGATCATCTGCTGGTCGAGAAGATCGACGACGGCCTGGTGCTGCTGCCGAGCGGGTGCGTGTGCTGCACCATGCGGGGCGACCTGATCGACGCGCTCGAACGCCTGCTGCGCGATCTCGACAATCGCCGCGCCAACCTTCGCCGCGTGGTGCTGGAGACCACCGGGCTCGCCGACCCGGCGCCGGTGCTGCACACCGTGATGGTGCATCCCTATCTGCTGATGCGCTACCGCCTTGACGGCGTGGTCACGGTGGTGGACGCGGTCAACGGCCTCGCCACCCTCGCCCAGCACGTCGAAGCGATGAAGCAGGTGGCGGCGGCCGACCGGCTCGCGCTCGCCAAGACCGACCTCGTCGACACGCCGGAGCGCCGCGACGCCGCCGCGCAGCTCATGGCACGGCTCAAGCGTCTCAACCCGGCCGCGCCGATCCTCGACATCGCGGCGAACGAGGCGAGCGCCGACCGCCTGATCAATTGCGGCCTGTACGATCCGGACACGAAGGTGCCGGACGTGCGGCGCTGGCTCGCCGAGGAGGCCTACGCGGCGAGCGCGGCCGCCGCGCACGACCATCACCATCACGACGACGAGCGCATCCGCTCGCTCTCGCTCGCGAGCGACCGGGCGCTGCCGGCCGCCACCTTCGACATGTTCCTCGACCTGCTGCGCGCGCTGCACGGGCCCAACCTGCTGCGCGTCAAGGGCATCGTGAAGATCGCGGAAACGCCCGACGCGCCGGTGGTCATCCACGGGGTGCAGCACGTGTTCCACCCGCCGACCACGCTGCCGGCGTGGCCGGACGCCGACCATCGCACCCGGCTGGTGTTCATCACCTGCGACATGGACCCGCGCGCGATCCGCGACCTGTTCGATGCGTTCCTCGGCGCCGGCCTGTCCGACCGTCCGGACCGCGCGGCGCTGTTCGATAACCCGCTCGTGCCCTTCGGCGGCCGTGACAGGTGACTTTTCGTAGGGCGCATGAGGCGAAGCCGTAATGCGCCGAGAACTGTCGAGGGCGCAATACGCTTCGCTATTGCGCCCTACGGGTTGGTGCCTGATGCTGGCGGCATAACGATGCGCCGCGTCGGTTCGGCGGCGCACACCGGGGAAACGCATGGGCCTGATCGAGCGGCTTAAGGGCGACGTGGTCACCCTCAAGGGTGCGATCCGCACCTTGAAGATGACGACGCCGATCGCCAAGAATCCGGACCGCGTGTTTCCGCAGGTCATCGACGAGCTGGCGGAGAAATTCGGCGACGCGCCGGCGCTGCTGTCCGACCGGGAGCGCCTCAGCTACCGCGCGCTCGCCGAGCGCTCGAACCGCTACGCCCGCTGGGCGCTCGCGCAGGGGCTCGCCAAGGGCGACACGGTCTGCCTGCTGATGCCGAACCGGCCGGAGTTCATGGCGATCTGGCTCGGCGTGACCCGCGCCGGCGGCGTGGTCGCTTTGCTCAACACCAATTTGGCCGGCTCGGCGCTCGCCCATTGCGTCAACGTGGTGGCGCCCAAGCACGTGATCGTGGGGGCCGAGCTTGCCGCCGGATTCGCCAGCGCGCGGCCGCACCTTGCCACCAACGCCAAGGTCTGGCTGCACGGCGAGGGCAACGACGACCTGCCGCGGCTCGATCGCGAGGTCGAGGGGCACGCGGGCGAGGCGCTCGCCGCGAGCGAGCGGCGCGCGCTCACCATCGAGGACCGCGCGCTCTACATCTACACCTCGGGCACCACCGGCCTGCCCAAGGCCGCCAACATCAACCACTACCGGCTGATGCTGGCGAGCCACGGCTTTGCCGGCATCATGGACACGCGCGCGAGCGACCGCGTCTACGACTGCCTGCCCATGTACCACACGGTCGGCGGCGTGGTGGCGACCGGGGCGACCTTGATCAACGGCGGCTCGGTGGTGATCCGCGAGAAATTCTCCGCGCGCGAGTTCTGGGACGACATCGTGCGCTGGGACTGCACCGTGTTCCAATACATCGGCGAGCTGTGCCGTTATCTGGTGAACTCCCCGCCGCATCCGCGCGAGACCACGCACCGGCTGCGTCTCGCCTGCGGCAACGGGCTGCGGCCGGACGTGTGGGACGGCTTCCAGAAGCGGTTCAAGATCCCGCACATCCTCGAGTTCTACGCGGCGACCGAGGGCAACGTCTCGATGTTCAACTTCGAGGGCAAGCCCGGCGCGGTCGGCCGCATCCCCTGGTTCATGGCGCACCGCTTTCCCACCAAGCTGGTGAAGTTCGACATCGAGAGCGAGCAGCCGGTGCGCGACGCGCAAGGCCTGTGCATCGCCTGCGCGCCCAACGAAGTCGGCGAGGCGGTCGGCAAGATCCTCAAGGACGCGAGCCGGCCGGGCGCCCGGTTCGAGGGCTATGCCAGCGAGGCGGAGACCGAGAAGAAGGTCCTGCGCGACGTGTTCGAAAAAGGCGACGCCTGGTTCCGCACCGGCGATCTCATGCGCAAGGACGAGAACGGCTATTTCTATTTCGTCGACCGCATCGGCGACACCTTCCGCTGGAAGGGCGAGAACGTGGCGACCTCGGAAGTGTCGGAGACGATCACGGCGTTTCCCGGCGTCAAGCAGGCGAACGCCTACGGGGTCGCCATCGCCGGCCGCGAAGGTCGCGCCGGCATGGCCGCGCTGGTGGTCGAGCCGGGATTCGATTTCGCCGCGTTCCGTGCCTATCTCGCCGCGCACCTGCCCGAGTATGCGCGGCCGCTGTTCCTGCGGCTGCTGCCCGAGCTCGACGTCACCGCCACGTTCAAGCAGAAGAAGTTCGACCTGGTGCGCGAGGGCTTCGACCCGGGCCGCATTCCCGATCCGCTCTATTTCAGCGACGCCGAGGCGCGCACGTTCGTGCGCCTCGACGCCGCGCTCTACGAGCGCATCCAGGGCGGCGCGGTGCGGATGTGATGCGACTCTTTCTTCACCTCTCCCCGGAGGGGAGAGGTCGACAATGCGTGAGCTTGCTCGCGCATTGTCGGGTGAGGGGGTTCCCACGCCATCGATAGGCCGGGAACCCCCTCACCCCGACCCTCTCCCCTCCGGGGAGAGGGAGCACGAGAGCCGCCAGATATGCCTAGCATGCCAACCACCCCCGCCGAGGTGCTCGCGTTCTGGCGCGCCGCCGGCCCGGACAGATGGTTCGAGAAGGACGACGCCTTCGACGCCGCTATCCGCGCGCGGTTCCTCGATACATATGCGGCCGCGGCGGACGGCCGCCTGTCCGCCTGGGAGCACGACGCGGAGGGCGCGCTGGCGCTGCTGATCGTGCTCGACCAGTTTCCCCGCAACATGTTTCGCGGCGAGGCGCGCATGTTCGTGGCCGATCCGCTCGCCCGCGCCGTTGCCGACCGGGCGATCGCGCGCGGGTTCGACCGCCACTACGCGCCGCCCGAACGGCGGTTCTTCTATCTGCCGTTCACCCATGCGGAGAACCTTGCGGACCAGGAGCGCTGCGTCGCTCTGAACCGCGCCGCAGCGGACGACGAAGGCGTCAAGTGGGCCGAACTCCACGCCGACATCATTCGCCGGTTCGGGCGCTTTCCCCATCGTAACCAAGCGCTCGGGCGCGCGACGACGCCGGACGAGCAGGCCTTCCTCGATGGCGGCGGGTTCGCCGGTTAATCCTCCGCCCTGTTGATTTCGCTTGGATTTCTGCCGCCGTCCGGCAATTTTCGCCGATCGATCCAACCGAACGTTAAGGCCTTTGCGCTAAGCCGGGCGGCGGGACATGGCGCCGCCGCAAGCGTACCGCCGGTCGCAGGGAGAGCCACGTGTCGGTTATCGGTTCGCAAGACGGCTCGGGCCTGTCGGCCCGGCTGGCGCCGACCGTCCTCTACGGGCGCGCGCGCGCCTGGCTTGCCGACCGCAGCGACCATTCGCTCGCCCAGCGCATGGCCGGCAACGCCTTCCTGATCCGCGTTGCCAGCGCGGTGCTGGTCTATCTGACCCAGGTGCTGCTGGCGCGCTGGATGGGCGACTTCGAGTTCGGCATCTACGTCTATGTGTGGACCTGGGTGCTGCTGGTCGGCGCGGTGGTCGATTTCGGCCTCGCCTCGGCGGCGCAACGCTTCATCCCGGAGTACACGGGGCTGCGCACGTTCGCGCTGCTGCGCGGCTTCCTCTCCGGCAGCCGCTGGCTGACGCTGGCGCTCGCCACGGTCTTCGCCGGCCTCGGCACGCTCGGCATCTGGCTGTTCGAGCCGTGGATCAGCGGCTACCAAGTGATGCCGCTCTATCTCGCCTGCGCGACGCTGCCGTTCTTCGCGCTGACCCACATGCAGGAAGGCATCGCGCGCGCCTACGGCTGGGTCAATCTCGCGCTGCTGCCGCCCTACGTCGTGCGTTCGGTTGCGCTGATCGGCGTGATGGCCGCCGCCAACGCGGCCGGCTTTGCCGCCACCGCGGTCACGGCGATGACCGCCGCGGTGATCGCCACCTGGCTGACGGCGCTGGTCCAGGTCGCGATGCTCGACCGCAGGCTGCGCCGGACGGTCGCGCCGGGGCCGAAGGCCTTCGAGGCCGCGACCTGGTTCATGACCGCGATCCCGATCTTCATGGTCGAGGGGTTCTATTTCCTGCTCACCTACACCGACGTGCTGGTGCTGCAGCAGTTTCGCCCGCCGCAGGAAGTCGCCCTCTATTACGCCGCCGCCAAGACCCTGGCGCTGGTGGCGTTCGTGCACTATTCCGTCGCCGCCGCGACCACCCACAAGTTCACCGAATATCACGTGCGCGGCGACCGCGCGCAGCTCGCCGCCTTCCTGTCGCAGGCGATCCGCTGGACGTTCTGGCCCTCGCTGGCCGCGACCGTGCTGATCCTGGCGCTCGGCCGTCCGTTCCTGTGGCTGTTCGGGCCGCGCTTCGTCGACGGCTATTCGCTGATGTTCATTCTCGCGGTCGGGCCGCTGGCGCGCTCCGCCATCGGGCCGGTCGAGCGGCTCCTCAACATGGTCGGCGAGCAGCGCGCCTGCGCGCTGGTCTATGGCGGCGCCTTCACCTTCAACCTCGCGGCTTGCCTGGTGCTCATTCCGCTCATGGGCGTTCACGGCGCCGCCGTCGCCACCGCGTCCGCGGTGCTGGTCGAGTCGGCTCTGCTGTTCTGGGTGACCAAGCGGCGGCTGGGGCTGCATGTGTTTATTTGGAGAGGGCCAAAACGGCGAATAGCGAATGAAAAAGGCGAATAGTGAGTAGCGAATAGCGAATAGTAAGCAGAAAAAGCGCTCCTTCTATTCGCTATTCGCTACTCGCTATTCGCTTCTTTCGCGCAACAATCTCCGGATCACCTTCCCGGTCGTCGTCATCGGCATGGCGTCGATGAAAGCGATCTCGCGCGGGTATTCGTGCGCCGAGAGGCGCGTGCGGACGAAATTGCGGATGTCGGCGGCGAGCGCGTCGGACGGGGCGTGCTCAGGTTTGAGCACGATGAAGGCCTTGACGATCTCGGTGCGCACCGGATCGGGCTTGCCGATCGCAGCCGCCAGCGCCACCGCCGGATGGCGGATCAAGCAATCCTCGATCTCGCCGGGGCCGATGCGGTAGCCGGCCGACGTGATGACGTCGTCGTCGCGGCCGACGAAATGGAAATAGCCGTCGTCGTCGACCATGCCCTGGTCGCCGGTGGTCATCCAGTCGCCGATGAACTTGTCGTTTGTCGCCTCCGCGCGTCCCCAATATCCCAGGAACATCACCGGATCGGGCCGGTGCACCGCGATCTGGCCGAGCTCGCCCGGGTGCGCCGGCGCGCCGTCCGGGCGGATCACCGCCACCTGATGGCCGGGCACCGGCTTGCCGATGGCGCCCGGCCGCGACACGCCCAGCATGGCGCAGGACGCGAGCACCAGGTTGCATTCGCTCTGGCCGTAGAACTCGTTGATGACGAGCCCGAACGCCGCCCGGCCCCAGTCGTAGGTTTCCGCGCCGAGCGCCTCGCCGCCGGAGCCGAGGGTGCGCAGCTTGAGGTCGTGACGCCCGCGCGGGCTCGGCGCGCTGCGCAGCATGCGCAACGCGGTCGGCGGGATGAAGGCGTTGCGCACGCCGGTGCGCGCCATCAGGGCGAAGGCCTCCTCGGGATCGAACTTGTCGAACCGGCGCGCCACCACCGGCACGCCGTGGTGCAGGCTCGGCAGCAGCACGTCGAGGAGCCCGCCCGCCCACGCCCAGTCAGCCGGCGTCCAGAACAGGTCGCCCGGCTGCGGGAAGAAGTCGTGCGGCAACTCGACCCCCGGCAGGTGCCCGAGCAGCACGCGGTGGGCGTGCAGCGCCCCCTTGGGCTGCCCGGTGGTGCCGGAGGTGTAGATCATCAGCGCCGAATCGTCGGCGGATGTTTGCTCCGGCGTGAAATCCGCCGACGCCCGCGCGACGGTCTCGCCGAATCCCAGCGTGCCGTCGGCGGCGCCGTCGAGCGAGAGCACGAGCTTGAGATCCGGCGTCTCGCCGCGGATGGCGGCGAGCTTGGCGGCGCCGGCCGCGTTGGTCACCAGCGCGGCCGCGCCGGAGTTCTGCAAACGATAGGCGAGCGCGTCGACGCCGAACACCACCGCGATCGGCAGCACGACGGCGCCGAGCTTGTAGACCGCGACGTGACACGCCACCACCTCGGGCGCCTGCGGCAGCAGGACAGCGACGCGGTCGCCGCGCCTGACGCCGTGGGCGCGCAGCGCGTTGGCGAGGCGGTTCGAGGTCTCGCGCAGCCAGCCGAAGGTGACGTCGTCGGCGCTGCCGTCCGGCCGCACGTGCACGATCGCAGTGCGACGCGGGTCGGCCGCAGCCCAGCGGTCGCACACGTCGACCCCGATGTTGTAGGCGGCCGGCACCTGCCAGCGGAATTTTCGGTACAGCGCGGCGTAATCGCGGATATCAGGAAGCATGGGCGCGAAGCTAGTCGGGCGGCGATGGCGGGTCCAGCGCGGCTCTACCTCTCCCCGGAGGGGAGAGGTCGGATCGCGAAGCGATCCGGGTGAGGGGGTTCCCGCGCTATCGATAGGCCAGTAACCCCCTCACCCCGACCCTCTCCCCTTCGGGGAGAGGGAGCAGCAACCTCACGTGCGCTTGTCATCGGGCGCGGCGAGTATGAGCGACCAGAACACCTTGTACTTGGAGTTGGGCGCATAGACTGCCGCGATGCCCATGCGGGTCGCGCCGTTGAGCAGCATGTTGGCGCGGTGCTGGGGCGAATCGCGCCAGCCGGAGAACGCCTCGGCCAGCGTGTGGTAGCCGGCGGAAATATTCTCCGCCGCCACGCGGGCGTCGAATCCCGACGTCCGGATGCGGTCCTGGAACGGGCGGCCGGCGCTGTGGTCGAGCTTGTCGCGCGCGGCCATGACCTTGGCCTGCTCCTGGGCGAGCCGGGTCAGGGTCGGGTCGAGGGTCACCGCGGTGAGGCCGTTGTTCTGGCGGTAGCCGGAAATCATCGATTGGGCGGCGACGGCGTCGAGTTCGGCGCCGGGCTGCGCCATGCTGCGATAGAAGCTCGGCTGGCCGGACGGCGGTTCGCGGTCGCCGAAGCCGGAGCAGCCGGCGAGCGCCGCCGCGGCGACGACGGCGCCCGCGCGCAACCCGCAACCGATCAGCCGTCTGCGCGTCATCAATCTCTCCAAATGATTCAGGCCGACTTCGCCGACACCGCGGCCTCGCCGAGCAGGCGGACTTCCCGCTGCGGGGCGGGAATCCTGATGCCGGCGGCACGCAAGCGCTGGAGGATGGCGAAATAGAGGTCGCTCTTGACGATCAGCGAGCGGTCGAAATCGGCGACCACGCAGCGCAGCTCGAACTCGAGCGCGCCGAGGTCGGCCACGAGCGCGGTCAGCCGGGTCCGCTCGGCCGCGATCGCGGCGGGCTCGGCCCGGCCGTCCGCGGGCGCGGGGCCGAGGTCCTTGAGCTGCGCCTCGGCGGCCGTGCGTTTGGCCGTGATGTCCGCCGCCTTGGCAATCAGGTCGTCGTGGATCGCGGCGGACTGTGCGCGCAGATCGATCAGCGCCCGGCCGCTGGCGCCGGCGCGGCCGGCCGCGGCCTCGATCTCGTCGAGCATCAGCTTGGCGCTGGCGAGCGCCGCGGCCGTGTCGGGCGGAGGCGGCTGCTGCGCCCGGCCGGCCGGCGCAAACGCCAGCGCGGCGAGCAGGATCGCCAGCGCGCCGAGCGCAACCCGTGCCGCGAATCGCACCCCCATCGGGCCCTCCGCCCCGGCGGTCTCACGCGGCCGGACGGCCCTGTCAAGGATGGGCGGCAGGGCCGAATGCGGCTCCCGCGCCCTCGCTGCCCCTCCGCCGCAAGCGGTTCGGGGTGGGGGCGTTTTGATCGGCACCGTTGGCGCCACGGGCGGGCACGGACGCCCAACCCGGCTCCGAACTGCGCGATCAGCAGCGATCTGCAACGATTTGCCATGACCGGCGCGCGCCGCATTCCGTGATGCGGCCAAGCCGGAGCGGTCCCGTCCGCAACGTCGACCGCGCCGGCCAAGTGCGCCGAAAGCGCGGCATTCGCGCGCCGATTTAACAGGAATTTACAGACGCGCGCGGTCACCGACGCCTCGCCGCCATGGTGCGCCGCCCCTCCCCGCTTGTTCGGCTTGATTTGTTTGCTCTCGTGTTGCATCGCACTCGCCTGGTGCGCGCGATTTTAGGCAGGACAATCAATCGGTTCCGGGCCCAGCCCCGCCGCATGTCGTGCGCCGCGCGCTTGTATTTTCCCTGCTTTTTACAACCTCGTACCGCGGCGCACGCGCAGCCGGAACGATCCGCAAGCGCGCAGCCCGATGAGCGGCGTCAGCCGCGATATCCGGGGCCCGCATATCATCCACTCTCGCGGGGTCATGCGGCTACAGCACTACGCGCCTTGTTTGACACGATGGGCAGAGAGGATTGCGCGTGTCGAGGACAATCGCAGAATTCGCGATAACAGCACGTGATCGCGCGTTACCAACCGCGGCAAAGATTGCCGGCGTTGTCACGACGACCTTGCGCGATCCGAGCATCGCGGTGCGGAAACACGGGCGGCCACGATGGAACCGGGGTAGACTGGCGCGACAGGACAAGCGCACCCGGGAGGACGCCATGGCCGTTGCGCCGCTGCGCCAGGACACGGACCGCAATCCGCGCACCCTCGAGGAGGCGCGCGCCTTCGTCGCACACGTCGAGTCGCTGTTCATGCCGTGGAACATCGACGCGCTGGTCGCGGGCTTCACCGCGGACTGCGTGGTGCGCTTCGGCACCGTGCCGGAGCTGCGCGGTCAGGCGGCGCTGCGCGAGTTCTTCACCGCGCGCAGCGCGCGGCAAAAGAACTACCGCCTCGATAAGCGGTTCCGCGCGCTGATGAACGACGTCATCGCCAACGTGTGGAGCGGCGAGTGGGAGGACGCCGCCACGGGCGCCCGCATGCGCGGCTACGGCGTCGAAACCTGGCTTATGCGCGACGGCAAGATCGCGGTGTGGGAGGCCGCGTTCAACGTGGCGCGCGCCGACCAGGCGGGCGGCGTAGCGGAGATGCTGCGGTAGATCGCAAGTCATCCGACGGCGGTTCGCAGCCGAAGACCGAGCGGCCGCCGTAGGAATGGGAACGGTCGAGCTCCTGCGCGATCAGCACGTCGACGCACGGGCCGCGCGCGTAACGTTCGAGCGTGCGGGCCTGCGCATCGAGCCGCTGCAGGGCGCCGAGTTCCTCGTCGCGTCCGAGCCTCGCTTGCTGCACCGCGGATTTGAGCACCCTGATGGTTTCGTCATAGACCTTGAGCGGCACCGGGAACGGGTGGCGATCCTTGCCGCCGTGCGCGATGGAAAATCGCGCCGGATCGGCGAAGCGGCACGGCGCGCCGTGCATGACTTCGGCCACCAGCGCCAGGGCCTGGACCGTCCGCGCGCCGACGCCGGGGGTCAGCAGCAGGTCGGGAAAATCCTTCGGTCCGCGGTCGGCCGCCGCGGCGAGGTTCCCGTGCAGCCGCCGGGCGATCACGTCGCTGCCCCGCACGTCGTGATGGGCCGGCATGATCAAGTGCGGCAGCATGGGTTGCGCGACGTCCACTTGGGATCGGCGTTCGCCACCACGCTCCAGCGCCGCAAGCTCGCGCGCGATCCGGTCGGGACCGAGCGCGGACAGAAGATCGAGCTGCGCGCAGCGCGAGGCTTGGGCGCGGCGGTCGGCCAGATTGATGATGTCGCCCTGGGCGATCCCGTCGATCGCCGCATGGGGATCGTCGAGGAAGCTGTGCAATCCTTCCGACAGCCAGTGATAGCGCCGGGCCTGCCGGCGTCCGCCGTTCATGCCCTGCTGCACGACGACCCACTTGCCGTCGTCGGCGACGATGAAGCCGTGCAGGTAGAGATCGAAACCGTCCTGCACCGCCGCGCTGTCGATCTTGGCGACCAGGCGGCTGGTGCGCGCCAGCGCGGCTCCGTCGATGCCGACGCGCTCCCCGATGCCGACGAGCTCCTGCGGCGTTTGCCGCGAGTGCTTGCCGCGTCCGCCGCACACGTGGACGCCGAGCTCGTTTTGCAGCGGCGTCAACCCGCGCTTGAGCGCGCCGATGACGCTGGTGGTGATGCCGGAGGAATGCCAGTCCATGCCCATGACGGCGCCGAAGGACTGGAACCAGAAAGGATTGGCGAGCCGCCGCAGCAGCTCGTCGCGGCCGTAGTGGTGGACGATCGCCTGCGCCATGACCGCGCCGAGGCGGGTCATGCGCTCGGCCAGCCAGCGCGGCACCTGCCCGCCATGCAACGGCAGATCGGCGCTGCCGGCCCGTCGTGCCATCGGTTGCCTATTCCCGCGGTTGTTGGATGGGGGGGAATTTGTTCATGCTTTGTACCGCAGCCGGCGAGTGGACGCAAGGCCCCGACGTCGTCATGGCCGGGCTTGTCCCGGCCATCCACGCTTTGTTTGTTTGTGCTTCAAGACGTGGATGCCCGGCACAAGGCCGGGCATGACGAGTGCGTGGTATCGCGCGTATGATGAGCGGGGGACGCCACACGACGGCGCGGACGTTCAGGAGAAGGACATGAGGCTGATCGACTTGAGCCGCGAGATCCACCACAAGATGCCACGGCTGCCCAACCACCCGCCGATCATCATCACCACCTACGGCACGCATGACGAGGTGCGCGAGGCCGACGGCTACAAGTTCTCCACCGCGACCATGTCGCTTGCGCTGGGCGATCACTCGGGCACCCACGTCGACGCCCCGGCGCACTTCGACGCCGACCCCAACGCCAAGACGATCGACCAGATTCCGCTCGAAAACTATTTTCTCGACGCCGTCTGTCTCGACCTGTCGGCGAAGCCGCTCAAGTCGGATATCTCCATCGACGACCTCAAGCGGGCGCGCGACGCAGCCGGGGTCGACATCAGGCCGAAGGACATGGTGCTGCTGGAGATGAACTTCGCGCGCCGCTGCGGCGGCACCGAAGCCTTCCTCGCCGATTTTCCCGGCCTGACCAAGGACTCGGCGACCTGGCTCGGCCGGCAAGGCATCGCCATGTTCGGCGTCGAAGCGGTGAGCCCGGGGCGGCCCGGCCGCAACAATTTCGAGGTGCACCACGTCTGCCGCGACCTCGGATTCACCCACGTCGAAGGGCTGGTGAATCTCGATCAGGTCGTGGGCAAGGGCCGCTTCAAGTTCATCGGCTTTCCCCTGAAGATCCGAGGCGGCACCGCCGGCCCGATCCGCGCGGTCGCGATGCTGGACGAATAGGCGACGCGCCGGAATGGAGCGATCAAACGAGCGTTGCGGCTCGCACGCGCGGCAAGTCGATGCTATCGTTCCGCCGGCAAACGCAACCCAACGACCGGGATAACGCATGACGCGCATAGCCATCATCGACCGCGCCGACATGAACGCCGAACAGGCACGCGTCTACGACGCGGCCAAGCAATCGAGCGGCATCGTCGGCGGGCCGTACTACGCCTACATCCGATTGCCGAAATTATTCGAGGTTTGCCAAAGCCTGCGGGCCTGCTTCGCGTCGGGGCCGTTGTCCCCGCGGGAGCAGCAGATCGTCAACCTCGTGGTCGCCCGGCACTGGAACGCGGGGTATCCCTGGTTCGCGCAGGTGCGCCGCTCGCTCGCCGTCGGCATCGACCGGGCGGTCATCGACGCCATCAACGCGCACAAGACACCGCGCTTCGACGACGCGCGCGAGCGGACGTGCTTCGCCGTGGCAAGCGAACTGCTCGCCAACAAGGGACTGCGCGACGAAACCTACGCCGCCGCGGAAAAGGCGATGGGGTTGGAGAGCCTGGTGGCGCTGGTCGCGTCGACCGGCAGTTTTTCCATGACCTGCCTGACGGCGTCAGCGTTTACGGTCAATCCGCCGGCGGACAACCCGATTCCGCTCGCGGGGTAGCGTCATTGCGAGCGGAGCGAAGCAATCCAGGGCGAGGCGCTGCGGCTCCTGGATTGCTTCGTCGCCCTTCGGGCTCCTCGCAATGACGGTTACGCCTGCTCCGCTGCGTGCGGGATCTGGGCGTCGCGGCCGGCGCGGATGTGCCGTCGACGATGCCGCAGCGATCAGTATTTCGTCGCGACCGCTGCAGGCATGCCCCAATCGAACTTGTAGTTCGCGCCGACGCGGACGACGTTGTCGGTGACGCGCGTCGCGGTCGTGGCGGACGCCACGCCGGCGAAGGCGGGGCCGAATGCCGGAATGACGGCAGAAAAATCGCCGCGCCGGCCACGGCAGCCCCAGCTATCCCGAAAAGCTTGAAACCGATAAATGCCGCGAGCATCAGGGGCGGGCCGGGAGCCAGTTGTCCCAGAGCTAAGCCGTCGACGAATTCTTTGGGTGTTACGTCGCGCAGCATCGGTCGAGCAGCGCGCGGGTCTTGCCCCTGCTGAGCGGGTCGACCCAGACGAGCACACCATCGACTTTCAAGAGCTGCTCGCAGACTTCGTCGGCGAATTCTTCGTCGTAAACCGCGGGCTCGGCATGAATGCCGAGCCCTGACAGCTCCTCGAAGATACGGTGATAGCGATTGTTTTGTGCCGATGCCGTGCGGCGTGCCTCGCGATCGCCGCGCCACAGAATGGCAATCCTAAATGGCGCCATATCTGTCTCCCTGTCGCAAAGTGCCGAGCGGACGATTGGCACTACCGGCCGAGGACCAGTAGCCCCGCCCCGGAGATCAGCAGCAGCACGAGCACGACCCGGCGAAACGCCTGTGCGTCGAGCTTGCCGAACAGCTTGAACCCGGCCCAGGTGCCGATCGCCAGCGCCGGCAATCCAATCAGAAACAGCACCAGCGTGTCGCCGCCGATCATGCCGGTGCCGCCGAGCCAGAGCCCAGTCATCAGAAACACCGCGAGGGCGGCGGGCCCGTACACGGCGCGCTGCTCGGCCGGTGGCCAGCCGCGCAGGTTGCACCAGATGATCGTGGTGAGTCCGGCGAGCCCCGTCGCGCCGCCGATAACGCCATTCACGACGCCGACAGCGCCGTCCGCGATGACGCCCGCACGGGCCAGCGGAGCAAGGGTGGGGCGGAACAAATTCCACAGGCTGAAGATGACCACGATCGCGCCCACTGCGATGCGCAGATTGGCCGGCGCCGTCCAACGCAACAGCTCGCCGCCGACCGGCACGCCGATGACGCCGCCGATCAGGAACGGCGCGAGGCGCGGCCACACGATCGCGCGGCGAAATTTCCACACTGAGACGCCCGACACGATGGGGCCGAGCACGACGATCAAAGCGGTCACCTGCGCCGGCGGCAGAAAATGCATCCACACCGCTGTAGCGACGATGGCGAACGCTAAACCGGCGAGGCCGTTGACAAACGCGGCGGCAAATGCGCCGATGGCAAACAACGCGAGGTGGAGCGTCTGAAATTGGTCCATGGTCATGCCCCATGCTGGCCCGCCGGGGATTGCGCGGCGGGGGATGGGGCAACGCTTGGCCGACCGAAGTGGCTGAGGGGTGGTTGCCTGGACCTACGATCATTGTCGGACAGCGCTTCGGGCGAAGTCAACTCGCCTTGCGCTCGACCAAGGGGAGGGCCGACGGGTCTTCTCCGTCAACGTGGAGCAGATCGAACTGGAAAATGACGAGCGCTTCACCGTTGCGGGTATCGCTCGCATTCTGGATCAGACTGAACGATGTGATGCCGTCGGCGCGCACGCCGCACGACTCGCCATCGGTATAGGCCGAACCCAGAGGGAGAGCCGTCGCCGCGTCTGCGATGGCGGGATACTTGCTGGTCCAGTCGAGATCGGTTCGCGTCAGCAGCCGCGCCCGGCCACCTTCGACGCGGGCGTGCATCCGGTAGCCATCGAACTTGATTTCGTGCAGCCATTCCGCGCCGTCTGGCGCCTGGCTCACGAGCCGGCTTAATTGCGGACCGATCCACTTTGTTAGCGCCGCTGTAATTCTGACCCTGGTCGCCGACTGGAAGCTGACCCACTGGCTAGGCTGGTTCCCTCGAACTGGAGGGGCCGGATGGTGGGAGTGGAGGCGGCTTTGGAGATCCGGGTATTGCATCGGCACGGCAAGAGCATCCGTGAGATCGCGCGGGAAACGGGCGTGGCGCGCAACACGGTGCGGCGCTATCTGCGCGACGAGGCGGCGGCGCGCTATAAGCCGCGTCCGCCTCGGTCGACCAAGCTTGACCCGTTCAAGGCCTACGTCGCCGAGCGGTTGGGCTCGGCGGCGCCGGAGTGGATACCGGCGAGTGTGCTTCTGATGGAGCTGCGCGAGCGCGGCTATTGCGGCGGCTAATTGCCCCGCTCCATCGTCGTCGGCGAATTTTGCAACGCGCCCGGCCGCGACCTTGGCGTTAGCCCTAGTGAAGCCGTTGCGCTTAATTGCCTCTATTAGATCGTCTTTACCCACCCTTTTCGGATATCGGCGAGCTAAGATGACTAACCCGACATCCACCGCCGACTTCTTTTTAGCGTGAAGATAAATGCGTCCTTCAACTTCTTCCACAACGGGATATTTCTTTTCGACGAGTGATTCGACGAGGTCCCTGGCTTGCGATGGATCGAGGGCTCCTTTCTGCGCAAATCGAATCGCTTCGGCCAGAATCCAAGCGGATACGGGCATAACTACGCTCGCGTCCATTGAATTCGGATCAATCTCATCGGGATCATGCCTGGCACCCCTGTTACTAGCGATGTCATAAATCGCCCTACAGGCGCGTGGAATCAGCAGGCGCAGGGAGTCGTCATATGAGCCGTCCGCTAGTTGACCGAGAGCAGTCATGACCCTATCGGCTTTGAATTTTCTGCCGCTCTCGAAGGGAACACTACAGTGCGTCGCAATGGCTTTTAGCATCGCCTCGGGTTCTCAGCTTCCAGTTCCTCGACGTTGACGTTCTTCAGATATGCCTTTGGTGTGGCGGTCAAGCCGACCCGCGTTGCCTGGAAGAATTGAACAACCTCGCGCGCGTCGCCATAGATCGAGCGATGCGCCTCATCGTTGATCACAAGGTCAAAATAGAACGGTGTGAACTCCTCCCGATAGCGGCGATCAACCATAAGCGACTGAATGGTCGCAACAACAACGGAAGCACCGAGTAGTTCGCCAGTTCGACGTGCTGACTTGAAAATGACGGGCTTGAATTCTGGCAAGACAACGGCGAAATCCTCCATGGTCTGTTTCGCCAATTCGATGCGATCCACGATAAACAAGACTCGCTCAGCGTTGCGTGTGGTTAGAAAGCGTCGAATGAGCGCGGCACAAAGGAGTGTTTTGCCGGTACCGGTTGCCATTTCCAGAAGGAACTTGCGTCGGCCGTCCCTGTCGAAGAGGCGCGCAATCTCGTCCATCGCCCTAATCTGGTAGCGGCGAAGCGTAAGATCGTGCTTCAGGTGGCGTAGGTAGTCCGGCTTGATGATTTCGCTTTCAAGCGGGCGCGGCGGCTGGAGGTTCTTGAGCCGAAGCCGCTCCATATCCTCGCGTGAGGGGAGACGTTCGATGCGATACGCGTCACGTTGATCGGCCCGCTCGTAATTCCAAAACCAATGCTCGCTCCCATTGGAAAGTATGATGAAAGGCGCTTTGAGATTTTCGGCGTAGCCACGCGCCTGCTCCTTGGCGTCGTAGGGATCAAGGTCCTCGCGTTTTGCTTCAAGTACGCACAACACCCGGCCGAGGCCGTCTTTCAAAAGATAGTCTGCCCTGCCGCTGGACGTGTGGAGTTCATACTGAATCTGCTTCGAATCGAGCAAATCCCAGCCGCTGAATTCCAGCGCCTTATCGATGAGAACACGTGAAAATGCTTCGTTGGTGCCATTAGCCATAGGGTAATTCTCGCCCGACGCTCGTTTAGACTATACCACTAAGCCTTCTCTCCGCACACGCAAAGCACGAAACGGGTCAGTACCCAACTTTTTTGACCGGCACAATTCCCCCTCTCGTGTCACCGCGGCAGCGGCGGCATCATTCCCTGCACGATGATGACTAATTCCATGACCCTGTTTGGGCGTAGCGATTTCCGCGGAGACGGACGCATGTTCGGAATCAAGGACGAGGACCGGTTTTCGCACATCTACATCATTGGCAAGACCGGCACCGGAAAATCGACCCTCATCGAGACGATGGCCCTCCAGGACCTGGAGCAGGGCCGCGGGTTCGCGCTCATCGACCCGCACGGCGACCTGGTCGAGCGCATTGCCGCGCGCGTTCCCGCGACGCCCCGAAGCGACGTGATCTATCTCGACGTACCCGACGCAGGCCAGCCCTTCGGTTACAACCCACTCCGTCACGTCCGTAGGGATTACGTTCCTCTAGCGGCTTCCGGCATGATGGAGGTGCTTAAGAAGATGTGGCCGGACGCGTGGGGTGTCCGCATGGAGCACATCCTCCGGAACATCCTCATGGCTCTCTTGGAGCAACCGCACGCGACCTTGCACGACGTTCTCCGCGTCATATCCGATCGCACGTTTCGCGAGGCGGTCGCGCGAAGCCTGAAAAACGACACCGTCCGCACATTCCTATTGAAGGAATTCGAGCGCTTTTCGTTCGGCTACCGGGCAGACGGCACGGCCCCAATCCAAAACAAAGTTGGGGCATTCCTTGCCGACCCGCTGCTTAATCGCATATTGACCGCGCCCGAACGCGATCTCCACGTCCGGCAAATCATGGACCGAGGCCAGGTGCTCCTGGTGAACCTCGCCAAAGGACGGATTGGCGAAGACAGCTCCTCGCTTCTGGGCGGATTGCTCGTCACGACCATCGGGCTTGCCGCATTCAGCCGTGCCGACACACCACTTCCCGAACGCCGAGATTTCTTCGTCTACATTGACGAATTCCAGAGCTTCACCACGCTCGCCGTGGCGAACATGTTCGCGGAACTTCGCAAATATCGCGTCGGCTTTACCGTCGCCCACCAATACCTGAACCAGCTCGAACCGGACGTACGTCACGCAGTCTTAGGGAATACGGGCTCGGTTATTTCATTCCGAGTTGGCGTCGAAGATGCCCCGTACCTCGTCCGCGAATTCCACGAAAGGTTCGAGGAAATCGACCTCCTGCAACTTCCGAATTACCGCATCTACCTCAAGCTCATGATCGATGGCATGCCATCCAAACCGTTCAGTGCTGTCACTCTCGCGCCAACACCCCGTCGCTCCGAATGATTCCCTTCAAGACGTTGGTGGTGTCGTGACACGTTGCACCGACTCCCGCAAACTGCTGCGCATACATTTTGCCGAGTTGACGAAATGAGCTAAGCGCTCCTTGGGAATTAACTCCTCGTCTCGACCAGGATGGGCGCATTGATCCCGAATTTCCCTCAAGTCATTGAAAAATCCCAAGACGTCAGCTTGCTTGGCGGCGGGGATCAACTTTTGTTTCCAAATCATTGTGGCCTTGTCGACTAGATTGGTGCATCCGATCAACAATGAAATATCCGAAAGTGGACGAGCCCAAAGAACCAAGTCGTCCTCCTCCTCTTGTGCATCTGTACGTAGCTTTGGTTCACGCCCATAGCGCAGCTTGAACAGCTCTATCGCCTTGAACTTTCTGTTGTCGGAAAGTGACTGCCAGCATCGCTCATTTATGGAGGCAGATCCGCACAAGGTCAGTGCATAGTCTTCAATCTCCAGCGCGAGCGCTAGAAACGCGAGACGACCGAGCGGTTTAAAGAGGTCTCTATAGAAAACCACACCGACTATATCGGCAATGTGAACAACATAGAAGTACCGGTTCGGTTTGCTGCCAAAAATGTCTACGGCATCTAGGATTGAGGTCGATGAACTCAATATCTCACTGGGCTCCAAGCGCTGCATGGCTTCTTCGACGGTCCGAGACCCTCCGTCGCCGTCCGTCTCCAGCTGCGCATAATCTTCAAACCAAATCATGCCTATGACGCTGCCATTAAATCCAATAACTCGCGATGGATTATTAAAGGGATCGAGGTCTGCTTCGCAATGCATCACACTCAAATCTAAATCAGTACTTTCGGCGGGGATGTCGGGGCCGAGCGAGGTACAAATTGACTTCACGGTAAGTGCGGAGGTGACTTGTTCAAAGATTGACATATCCATCGCGCCACCCACCCATTTCGCACAGCCTCAGTTGCAGTCGATCGCGAGCTTACTTCACCCGGCCAACTGTCCTGCGCAGCTCGGAGTCGGTCTTCCGCCGGGCGCGCCGCGTGTAGCTCAAATCATTGTGCCAGAATCGTTACCCGTTTGCTATACTGCCGCATCTATGTGCGGTCGCTACACCATCACTATCGACAAGAGTACGATCGAGCGCCGCTTCAACGCAAAATTTGCAACGGGCCGTATCGATTTCGAGCCCAGCTATAACGCGGCGCCGTCGCAGCTCCTTCCCATCATCACTACGTATGCTTCAGACGCAATCACGCTCGCCAAGTGGGGCTTCCTTCCCGAGGAATGGACGAGCGCGCACATCCGGCCGCAGAACAATGCCCGCTTGGAGACCGCCTCCGACAAACCAATGTTCCGAGAGAGCTTCTCCGGACGACACTGCATGGTCTTGGCTGACGGCTTCTACGAATGGAAGACGACGGTTGACGGGCGCAAGCAGCCGTACCGCTTCATTATGAAAAGTGGCGAGCCCTTCGCCATGGCCGGCATCTACGCCCGTGACCACGACGATCACGAGCGCTTTAATTTCGCAATCCTCACAACGACCGCCAACGACGTAATGCAACCGATACACGACCGCATGCCGGTCATCTTACCGCTCGGTCATGAGAAAGGTTGGTTGCCTGCGACACCGAGCGGGATGACAATCTTCCCGCCCTTCCCGGCCGAGCTCATGACCGCGTATCCGGTGACGCCGAAAATGAATCGCGCGAGTTTCAACGTACCGGAGGCGATCTCACCGATTTAAGCGCAAGCGGCACTGACACTTGAAGCTCGCTGATGTAATCTAGTCCCGCTGAGAACCCTATCCGCAACCCACTGTCTAGGAGATGTCTAGGAGAACGAGGAGCAGCGGTAACTTATTGATTTTGTGGCGGTCCCGACAGGACTCGAACCTGTGACCTTCGGTTTAGGAAACCGCTGCTCTATCCGGCTGAGCTACGGGACCGCATTGATTTCACAACGGAATTTTTGGCACCCCGGATTTTTGGCTCTTTTTTGGCTCTCCGATCAGACAACCTCGTCGATGACAAGCCGCCTGCGCTCGTCGTCCTTCAGATTGAACTCGGCAGCGGCCACCGCGGCCGCGCTCGCCTTGTCGTTAGCCTGGACGCGGCCGACGTACGCGAGCTTCTTCTTGATGAGCGACACGCGCCACTGGCGTGGCGGCCCAGCCGCGTGCGCTCCGACGGCGTCGGCCTCGCGCTCCAGCCCGGAGTCGTCGTTGATCGCAACGCCCTTGAGCCGAAGGGTCGGCTTTGCCCGGCCCGTCTTCTTGGGCTTACTCGTCTTCTTCGCAGGCATCCTGACTACTTCGCAGCACTTGGGTACTGCGGTAACTTAGGACAGCCGGTCGCTCCGCGCCACAATTTGTGCTTTTCGGCATAAAAGAATCAGACGCTTGGGATAGTGCTTGCAAGCCGCTTGGAATGCCGCTCGGGCGATGGGTATCGCGGCGCAGCGGGCAACGACCTCCTCGACGCTGCCGCCTGGGCTGTGTAGTTCGACGCTGAATCCCAACTCCTCGATCCAGCGTTCGCACAAGACATGCCCCTAGACTAGTGCCCTGCGCGGTAGCGCGCGATCTCAGCGGCCGGCACGTCGGTGACGTAGCAATAGGGCTCAGCGCCGCCAGGGCGGCTATAGGCGCTGCGCTTGCCGCAGCGGGTGCCGTTCCTTGCCAGATCCTCCGGGCACGCGCAGGGATGGCCGGTGCGGTAATACGCTTCGCGGCTCTCCCGGACGATGATCTCGGCGATCTGCTGGTCGGCAAGCTGCTGCTTGGGCGCCAAGGCCGGCACGTAAAGGAACGCCAGGAACGCGGCCAGGATGATGCGCTTCACGGTCGCTTCTCCGCCAATGCGCTATAGAACGAACAGTGAACGCAAGAGTCAAGTAGGATGCTTCATTGACCGACTACGGGGCGGGCGCGGTGGTGGTCGCCGAAAGAACGTCGCAGGCAGCGAGGAGTTGTCGGGCGTAGGCAATCGCGGGAATGCGCACCCAGTCCGGCCGAAGGCGAACGAGCACAAATGAGAGGTAGACCACAATAAGGAAGGCGGCGGCGATGCACTCGGTGGAAAGCCCGCCGCTCCTAGCCCACGACCACGTCATGCTCGCAAGAATTATCGCGAGCGACATAGAGGCGGACGTGATGGCAAGTAGCTTCATGGCCCAAAAGTTGCGTCGAAAGCCGTAGTTGACATTTTCCTCGAAGAGAAGAGCAAACTGCTTCTTGTCTCGTGTCCGCGCGAGCAACCAGGCACAGGCCGCATGGTAAATACCATCGGCTGCGGCTGGGTCCCGATCCTCCTGCTCCGCACTAGGCAGGGAGCGGTGTGTCGATCACGAAGATGGCGACGCTGTCAAAGAACTCGCTAAGAGGTACCGCGTCAGCGCCCAAGCAATGAACTTAAGGCTCTTAAATCTTTTTGGTCATCTTAACAGAGGCCATCTATTGAGCGCTGAACGCCTGATGTAAGAGTTTGGAAGAGGTGGTCGGCTTGGCGTACAACAAGGCCGCGCGCGGCTAAGTCGGTTGCGGGAATAAGACCGCCGTGTTGTCGAATCAGCGGCAGATTTCGACGATCCGTGAAGTGATACAAGTAGGGAATTCGAAGGAGCGGGTCGGCGCGGGCCATCCGCCTAACCTCAAAGCGCGCTGTGGCTGACCTTACAGCTCAGTGAACTGCGGCATCGCTTAAGGTGTAGCCGATGCCGTTATCGACTTCCACAAGTAGTTCGAATTCCCGATGCTTGCAAGGCGAGCGCCCGCAATTACGCCGTCACCTCCATCCGATCTAGGATCGCGGGATCGTCATTCTCCGGTTTATTCACCCGTGTGCTCACGAGCCAGCGGACCATGTCGTCCGCCGGGTGTGGCCGGATGAGGTCCGCCGGGTCGGGCTCGTCGCCGAGCCAGCGATCGTAATCCTTGGCTTGGAGAATGACTGGCATCCGATCGTGGAGCGGCACGACGAGTTCGTTGGGCTGTGTGGTCAGGATGGTGAACGTACGCAACCACTCTTCGGTCTTGGGCTCCTTCCAATTCTCCCAGAGACCTGCGAACGCGAACGGCTGCCGGTCGCGTAGGTCTGTTTCGCCTTGCCGTTGGCTATCCTTTCGTAGAAGGCGTCCGCGGGAACGAGGCAGCGTCGTGATCGGTAGGCGCTACGGAAAGCTGGCGCGGTCTTCAACCTCGTACTCTTGCAAAGCGCCGTCGAGTTTACCTTGTAGTTGTAGCAGATCGGCTATTTTGTTGTGTGCAAAAGATAAATCACCTTGCCACTGCATGTCTGTTGGATTCTTGCCGCACGCCCGCCGCGCAATTTGCGCACTCAACTCGCACTCTTCTAGCGCACGAACAAAAGCGCCTTGCACGGTCGAGATATCGCAGATCCTCCAAGTCGTTTCGAACCATAGATGCTGTATATCTTCATTGTCGGGATCATTGTCTACAATCTTCCTTGCAAGTGCTTGGGCTGTAGTCGCACGGTTGAGGGCTCCTTTAGTATCCCCTAACAATACGAGGGAATCCGAAAGCGTCAAAAGCAGGTTTATTTGAGCGATCGCAATGCTTGGCGTTTGTTGGACCCTATCGAGACCGATCAGCGTGTTCTCGGCCATCGTCAATAGTTCACTTGCGGTGCCTGCCGTCACGCTAGGCCGAACAGTCCCGCATAAATGGGGTCGGAAATATATGCAGGTGTGCCATCTGGGACTGTGCCCACATTAGCCCCGCCGAAAGTAACTCTAATCGGCCCTGAGATTGGAGCAGTAGGTATCTCGATTGATGCCTCTAAGGTGTAGGCGTTTCCGGTATTTGTCTCCGGCCCGCCACCGCTTTGCGAGACAAGGTAATTCGCATAAATCAGCTTTACATATGCGCAAGGTTGTCCGCCAAGAACAATCTCTCGTCGGGATTCAAGTCTGGTACGGTTTGAGGCGGCAGTGGAGACGGCATCCGCCGTTCTTGCATTAGAGGCGACCAACTGTTCGTAAGCGAGTGCGGTGAGTGATGAAAGGGCTTGCGGGTTTCCACCAGACGGAAAGGAGAACATTATCCAAAGTGAGTTACTACGCGGACCTCGCCACGACCCCCTTTTCCGCCAGCGCCTGCCGCAAAGCCGTTATCCGAAGCACCTCCACCGCCTCCACCGCCTCCAGGATATCCCCCTTCGCCGCCGTTGGTGCCTGCGGTCGACGCAACGTAATATCCGCCGCCACCTCCACCGCCGCCACCGAGGAGTGAGTTCGGATCGGCGTCAGCGCCCTTGCCACCCGCATTGCCCGCGCTGCCTGCAATACCGGCGGCAACAGCGCCTGCCGCACTGAACCCATATGAGCCTACGTCTCCCGCGCACGGTAGCCGCTGGACATTCGAAGCGTCCGCGCTACCGCCGGCCCCACCACCACCGTTTACCATTGATTGACTTCCTGACGACACAACGTTTGTCGTACTACTACTTCCAATGCCGTTGCCGCCTCTATACATGCAAAATTGACTAGCTGCGGCCCCGCCAGCAGCGTTGCCTGTGCCGCCGCCTGCCCCCCCAGAGGCAGATGCAACTGACGCCTGACCTATCAGGTAATTGCCGAAGCTCGACGACACGCCCAAGCTGCCGAGGCTTCCGTTTGTGGTGTCGCCCGCTGGGGGTGTGCCACCAGCACCGCCATCGCCAACAGTCACAGTGACTTGAGAAGATAGACGGGAGGACGGATATCCGAATATCGCGGCCGCGCCCGCACCTGTACCGCCGCCCCCACCCGTGCGGATTCCGCCGGTGGCTCGCCTTGCGCCAGAGCCGCCACCGCACCCGCCCGCGAAGCAGGCGAGGTCATGGCTTTGCGCCAAGGGCGGTTTGGTCCACGTCGCTGTTCCAACGACCGTGTAATTATCTTGGATAGGCGCAATGTTCCAACCAATCGCTTTCCACACACTTCCGTCTGATCGAAAAGCAACGATATCATTTTGTGTAGACAACCAGGCCAAATCGCTACTTCCATCTGAAACAACAACTCGCCCGGCGACGCTGTCCGACTTCTTAAGATATTGAACGGCTCCTTCACCGGCGGTTGCAGCGGCGAGCAGCGTGATCGTCGCGTTCGAAGAGCCCGGCGCGACGAGCAACAACTTGCCGAGATCGCCGGAGACAGTCGTGTATGCTTGGGCCGAAAGGGTGACGGTAGTGGCGAAAAGTCTGTTTAGGTTATTTCCCGTCGTGTCGTGGCCGACCAAAAGCCACGCGTTGAGAAGATCGCCCCAAGCCCCACTGTCACTGCCAGGAGTCGGTAGCCGTGTTGTCATATATTAGAATGTTTGCCTGGTAATTTGTGCACGCTCCATGTCTTAACCATGGATTGTATGCTATCATAGATTTATTATTAGAATAGCGATATCCACACACTATGGAACTATTTGGACTGGGCGCACCCGAACTTCTTCTCATCTTGTTCGTGCTTCTCTTGTTCTTTGGCAAGGACAAACTGCCCGACCTGGCGCGCAGCATCGGCCGCTCTTTCAACGAGCTGAAAATGGGATTCGGTGAAGGTGCCGCCGTCGTCAAGGATGAAGAGAAAAAGGGCGCGTCAGCAAGCAAGAAATCCTAGATGTTGGAAGACCAAGGGGACATCGAGAAGCTCACGTTCTGGGAGCATTTCGGGGTCCTGCGGCGCTATGTTCTTATTGGCGGCATCTTCTTTGTCGTCTGTGCGATTGTACTCTTCGCGTACGCCGGCACGATCCTTACACGATTTCTCTTGCAGCCGCTCCACGGGCAAAGTCTGGTGTTCTTGAGCCCGACGGGACCATTCTTCTTCGAGATGCACATTTCCTTTGTCGGCGCCGCAGTGATCTCGTTTCCGTTATGGCTTTTCCTGCTGTCCCGGTTTGCTGGGGATGCTCTACCGCAGTGTAAACGATGGCGCTTCCTGTGGTTCGTGTTCGCAGCGGCGGTCATGGGCGCCACTTCGCTTGCCCTGAGCTACCGATACCTCGTACCGACCAGCTTCCGTGCGTTTTCGCATTACATCGTTCCCGGCACGTCGCTGATGCTCACGGCCGATGCCTACGTGAGTTTCGTCTTTTTAGTGACGACGGTTTGCTTCGTGGTTGTCGAGCTGCCCGTGGTCATCGTCGCGCTTGCTTATGTGCGGCTGGTCAACCCCTTTTGGCTCGCACAGCATCGTCGATATCTGTACCTGGGCGTGCTGGTTCTTTTGGGAGTCATCACCCCGACAACGGACGCGATTACGCTGCTCGCGGTCTGCATCCCTGCGCTCTTGCTCACAGAGATCGGACTTGCACTTGCGAAGTTCGTGTATAATGCGGAGACGGGCTGACAATTATCAATTTGCATACACGTATGGACAATCAAACGAAGCTAAGCCGGGCGCAATTCTTAGGAGTTTTTAGCAGCTTAGTATTCACAGCAGTCTTATTCAAGTTCTCTGGTGTCAAAAGTGTTATTGCAGCAGCGTCTAAAAAACAGAGCGGTCTGATACCGGCAGGCTCTTACGGCAATAATACCTATGGAGGGAAACGCGCATAGGCGCCTTTTACTGGCAGGTTTCATTGTGGCAGTGTCTTTCAACTTGCCACTTTTTGCGTTTGCCGCAAGCAAGTACGGCGGCTGCACCTATGGTGCCGCCGCTTACGGCGGCGATTGTAACCCTGCTCCTACTTCCTCCTCTTCCTCCACCGGAGGCGGGGGACTAATAGTCGGTAGCGGACCGCTTGCGCCAGGATATCAGGTTGGTAGCTCCTCGCCCTCGACTACCAATTTGACATCCTCAAGTGCGTCGCTAACGGTTTCTTCACCCGCTACAACATCCGCTTCCACCTCTTCGGTATCTCTTAACCTCCCTCATGACTTGCAGTTCGGCATGACAGGAGGTGAGGTGCGGGTACTTCAACAGTACCTTAATTCGCATGGGTTTCCGGTTGCACTGTCCGGCCCCGGGTCATCCGGGCAGGAAACGAGTTACTTCGGATCAGCAACGCAGGTCGCTCTTGCCAAATTTCAGCAAGCGAATGGCATTAGCCCAGCGGTAGGCTACCTCGGGCCGACAACCCGCGCGTTTATTGCAGGGTAAGTGCGCCACCGGAACAATCGATTGCGTCTTCCACGGCATTCGTCCGCGATCTGAAATTAGGAGATACCGGCGACGATGTTCGTTCGCTTCAACAATATCTCAATGTACACGGGTTCCAGCTCGCAAACTTTGGACCGGGCTCTCCAGGCGATGAGACGAGTCTTTTCGGATTCGCAACACAGTATCAAGTGATGCAATTTCAAAAGGCAAACGGGATCACGCCAGCCCTGGGATATTTCGGCCCCAAGACTAGAGCTTTCATCAACAGGTGAGGTGCCGATGACAGCCAAGGTGCGGATGAGTATCAGAGCCTCGCTCGCCGGCAGGGATCTACAGCACTCGCAGCTCGCCAATGGCGACGCCGACTCACCCAACGCGAACTGGCGTATCTGCTCGGATTGAAGAACGCGTCGGTCGTGTCGCGCATCGAACTTGAAGGCCGGCACCCCAAGCTACCGATCGCGCTCGCATGCCATGTCGTATTCGGCACGCCGATCGCTGAACTTTTTCCCGGATTTCTCACGGAAATAGAAGACGCGGTACTGCGTCGGGCGTACAAGCTTTATGATCGTATGCAAGGCAACAGCTCTGCGGCGACTAGAACCAAGCTGGACCTTCTTGAGCAGGTGCTCAAGCGTGCTTCCGCGCGCAACGCGACATAACGGATATGAACTTCCTGGCACGTCACACCTGCATACTCTCGGTTTACGCGAATGCTCGCGGCTTTGGGTTTGCCCTGTTCGAAGGCCACCTCGCGCCCATCGACTGGGGAATTGTGGAAGTGCGAGGCGAGAATAGAAATCGAGAATGTGTGAGCCGCGTCAGTGCGCTGTTCGGTCGATACGCACCCGCCGCGCTCGTGATCCGAGACGTATCAGGGCGTGTGCCGCGTCGCATCCGTAATTTGAACGAGGCGATTATCACCTTAGCCGAGACACAAGGTATTTCTATTTGCGCGTATTCGCGCGCACAGGTGCGCCATTGTTTCGAACACCTCGGGGCACCGACGAAACAGTACATTGCCGAAGTTATTGCGAAGCATATACCCGCGTTCGAGCGCTATGTGCCACCCGTTCGCAAGCTCTGGGACAGCGAGCATCCACGAATGGGCCTCTTTGATGCCGCGGCGCTGGCACTCACGTTCTTCCGAGAGCAGAGCGGGCAGCTTTCAGTTATCTAAGTCGTCCAACCCTCCCTCGCATCCGGGAGCATCGGATCATTCCGGTGCTGCCGCTGTGCGAAGGAGGCACACATGGATGGTAGAGTTCTTTCCAAGCGTGATACGCACTACACGATCACCGAAAAGATCGTGACAGCCATCGAGGCCGGCGTCGGCGACTACCGAATGCCATGGCACCGGCACGGGGCATCGATCTCCCGGCCCGTCAACGCAGCCACGGGCAAATCGTACCAAGGCGTAAATGTCCTAGCCCTCTGGTCCGATGCCAGTCTGCGGCCCTTCCGTTCCGGCTATTGGGCTACCTACCGGCAATGGCACCAGCTCGGCGGCCAGGTTCGCAAAGGCGCGCGAGGGTCGCCAGTCGTCTTCTTCAAGGCTGTAGAGGACCAGGGAGCGGATGAGGGCGAAGAGCGCGACAGCAAGCCTCGGCTTGTCGCGCGTACGTCGTGGGTATTCAACGCGGAGCAGGTCGATGGGTGGACGCCGCCAGCTCCGGTCGTCGTCGACGAAGTCGAGGTGCGAGAGCAAGTCGATGCGTTTCTGACCGCCACGCGGGCTGACATCCGCTACGGCGGCGATGCGGCCTTCTATCACGTTCCGGGAGACTACATTGCCGTCCCGCTTCCGGAACAGTTCGTGGCGACGGAGACCAGCTCCGCGACCGAGTGCTTCTATTCGGTCAATCTCCACGAGCTCATTCACTGGACCGGGCCGCCACATCGCGTTGGCCGCGTGCTCCGAAGCCGCTTCGGCGACGACGCCTATGCGATGGAAGAGCTGGTCGCGGAGTTCGGAGCCGCGTTCCTGTGCGCGGACCTGCAGCTGGCGAATGAACCTCGCCTCGACCATGCCTGCTACGTCTCATCCTGGCTGAAGGTTCTGAAGCACGATCGGACTGCGCTCTTTACCGCAGCGAATAAAGCCAACGCGGCGATAGGGTATCTGTCCTTATTGACGGGAGGTGTGGCGGCAGAGCACCACCGAGGATCCTAACTCGTGGCCTCACTGTTCGGTGAGGCCCTTTCTATTTTCAAGACCCGACTCATGATTCGTGGAGTTCGACCCGCTCTTCATATTCCGCGAGCACGCTCTCGTTCGTGTGCGATAGATGTTCCAGGCTACGAATGGCATAAACGCTTTCATAGGATATGAACGTGCAGCTGTGCGTTAGCGGACCGCGTTCTAAGTAGACGAACACCGGGCGAGACATTTCGCGAAAGACTTTCTCTCGACGTTCGTCCGGCGCTACGATGCACAGGCGGATATCCATATTCGGCTGCAGTGCCAATAGATCAGCCATACGAAGCAAGCCGGAATACACTGCGGTCGAGTGCTCCACCTCGAAAGCGCGCACTATCGACCGCCCCTTGACCCAAATCACGTCGATCTGCTCAATTGTGGCAAGCGTCGTGCTATCTGAGTTGAGGGGAAGATCTTCAAGGAACGCAGCATGCTCTCGCTGCGGGACCAATTCTAGAATTCTGCTGCGATCACCCCGAGGTATCCATACCTTAAAGTCCATTATCGCGCCGATCTCGGCTAATTTGGCTTGGACCTGAAGCGATTGGCGCGCTTCCGTGGTTCTCGTCCCCTGATCTCCATCCTCCTGCTCCTCCTCGTCCGTCGGAACCGTGACCGTAACCACGCCCTCAGCAGTTTTCACTTTTCGCTCGCGAGACCATTGTTCCCTCAGCGGAGGCGCGTAAAAGTCGAGTACCGCAGACGGATTGCTTTTTTGCAGCCGCTGGCGGAGGTCAAAAAGAGCTGCGTCAAGCTGCTGATCGGTCCAACCCTTTGTCTCCCTCAGAGGCGCAACACCAAATGCCTCAAGTGTCCTTTGCCGGTCATTATTCGAAGACATTCTCTCGACACGATCCGGAAATGCAAAGAAGCGCAGCATGTGCCGAAACTGTCGGCGGCCTTCTTGCGGAACCGCATCGATCCACTCGATGAACGGTTCGTAATTAGTAAGGACGCGCTGACGCTCTGCCGGGTCCTTCTGTTTCAAACTGCGCGTCACCTCTATGAGGAACGCCATTTCGTCTGGACGATAATTGTTGAACCCAGGCCCGCCCGACCCAATCCCCTCCAGCACGGCGTCAGACAGCAAGGGATGGCCCGCATCAAGGTACCGTCCCGAAACGCCCCATATTTCGCGTATTTGCTGCCGTTTAGTTCTCGCCTTCATGTTCGATGGAAAAAGCAGCAACGCCCAGAGCATTTCCGCCATCAGTTGTCGGCCGGCCGGCGGGGCATCCTTCAATTGACCCTTAAGCTTGGTCATGAAGTCATCTTCGCCGTAATCAGGGTGCTTGACAAAAGCCTCATAGACCTCTTGCACGACGGAAGGAATCCATAGCGAAGCTTGTGAGAACATCGAACCGTCAGAAACGACGCAACGCTTCAGCCATTCTTCGGCCGCAGCAAGCACAGGGGCAATGTTTCGGGTGGGAATTTCTCGCGCCATGATGTGCAATCCTGCGCTACTTTGAATGGCAAGTAAACGGGCTTCAAGATAATTCAAGGCAGACAGAAGTGGCCGCCTATGCACAATTTCGCGCCTCCATTTGCGCGATAGCTTGAAAGACTATGGATGGATGAGATCGGACAGCATTATTCGCTTCGCGCGTGTCAATTTTCGTGACGATCGCCGGGTGTTCGGCATAAAGACGGAAGATCGCTTTTCACACGTCTATATCATTGGTAAGACGGGGACCGGGAAGACAACTTTATTGGAGACTATGGCCCTGCAAGATTTGCATCTGGGCCATGGCTTTGCCCTTATCGATCCGCACGGCGACCTGGCGGAGCGTATCGCCGCACGCATTCCCGCGTCGCGCCGGTCCGACGTGGTCTATTTCAATGTGCCGGATCCCTCTCAGCCGTACGGCTACAACCCCCTTCGCCATGTGAACTCGGATCGCATCGCTCTTGCGGCCTCCGGCATGATGGAGGTGCTCAAGAAAATGTGGCCGGACGCCTGGGGCGTGCGCATGGAGCATATCCTGCGCAACGTGCTTATGGCTCTTTTGGAGCAGCCCCATTCGACGCTGCACGACATTCTGCGGATGTTCTCAGACAAAACATTTCGCAAGCAGGTTGCCGCGTCCCTCCGGAATGAGACCGTGCGCACGTTCCTGGAGAAGGAGTTCGAGCGCTTTTCCTTTGGCTATCGCGCCGACGGAACCGCACCAATTCAGAACAAGGTGGGCGCCTTCCTTGCCGACCCTATACTCAGCCGCATACTGACAGCGCCTCAGACGGACCTTCATATCCGCCGCTTGATGGATGAGGGAAAGGTCCTCCTCGTTAACTTGGCCAGGGGGCGCATCGGCGAGGACAGCGCATCGCTCCTGGGTGGATTGCTCGTTACCACGATAGGCCTCGCCGCGTTCAGCCGCTCGGATATGCCGGCTGTCGATCGAAAGGACTTCTTCGTCTACATCGACGAATTTCAGAGCTTCACCACGCTCGCTTTGGTCAACATGTTTTCCGAGCTTCGAAAGTACCGGGTTGGTTTCACCATCGCGCACCAATACCTTCACCAGCTTGACCCCGACATACGGCACGCAGTGCTCGGAAACGCAGCCACGCTCATTTCATTCCGTCTTGGCGCAGAGGATGCAGCCCATCTCGCGAAGGAATACCAGGACAGATTCGAGCCAATCGACCTCATGCGGCTTGAGAACTACCACATCGCGCTCAAACTCATGATCGACGGCATGCCTTCCAAACCTTTCAGCGCCGTGACGCTGGGGAATACCGCGCAGGGCAGTTGAGACAAGAAAATGCGCCCCTAAGCCGCGGGGCGCAACAGTGATTGCAGGAAGGGTTCCCAACGCTCTTCGATGGCCTCCCGCATGTCTGGCAGATACGTAGCCAAGTTATACACCTCCGCCACGGCACTCACGATGCTGTCGGCTTTGTTGCCGATGCTGCCCATCGTGTGATTGAGCAGCCGCTCAACGACATGGGGAGCGACCCGTATCCGCCCGGGGAGGCGGGCCCCTCAGGAGGACACTATGCGACGGATAGTTACGGGCGGCACGCTGCTTGCCATGGCGCTTGCGCTGGGCCTCACGGTGCCGGCCAGCGCGCAGGCGCCGAAGACCGAGCGCTTCTGCAAGCAACTGGGAGACGGATCGCTCGCCTGCGAATACGCGACGATGGAGCAATGCCGGGGCAGCGCGGGCGCGCGCGTCACCTGCGTGCCGAATCCGGCTTCACGCTAAGCACGGATCATCGTCAGAGGTTGCGGAACGAGGCTGCCGTTGGGCAGCCCCGTCCGCTTTTGCTTTTGGCACGCATAGGGCGGCTGCGCCGGTCGCACTGATGCAATGAGGTTCCGGGGACCCGTCGCGCCCCCGCCCCAGAGTCGCCGCATTGGGGCGGTTGCGTGGTGGAGATGTCTCCCGGCTCGATGTTCCCTCGCGTCATGCACCAGCGTTGCCTCGCCGGCGCGGCGGCGCTTGCGCTTGTCGCACCGGCCGGGTTCGTGCAGGCGCAGAGCGTCGCGGCCGGCACGGCCAGCAATTCAGCCTGCAAGCTCGCCGCGGCCGGCAGCGGCACGGTCGCGAGCGTCATCGACGGCCGCACGCTCGCGCTCGACGACGGCCGCGAGGTGCGGCTCGCCGCCATCGAGGTGGCGCCGCCGGAAGCGGCGGCCGGAGCCGACGCCAAGCAGGCGCTCGCAGCGCTGGTCGGCGGCCAGACGATCGAACTGCGCGGCGCCGGTTCCGAGACCGACCGCTACGGCCGCACGGTCGCCCACGTCTACGTCAGCCGCGACACCGGCGAGCGCTGGGCCGAGGCCGAGCTCATCGCGCGCGGGCATGCGCGCGTGTCCGGCCGGGTCGGCGAAAGCGGCTGCGCGAGCGCGCTGCTGGCGCGCGAGCGCGCGGCGCGGGCCGCCAACCTTGGCCTGTGGGCCGATCCGTACTATGTGGTCCGGCGGGCGGAAGACGCGGCGGCGGTGGCGGCGGAACGCGGCCGGTTCGCCATCGTGGAAGGCAAGGTGCTCTCGGTGCGCGAGAGCGGCGGCACGATCTACGTCAATTTCGGGCGGCGGTGGACGCAGGATTTCACCGTCACCATCGCGAAGCGCAACGAGTCCAGCTTCGCCAAAGCGGGCCTCGAGCCCAAGAAGCTCGCGGGCCGCCGCGTGCGCATCCGCGGTTGGGTCGAA
>Ga0193751_1000339_pt1 | contig 38244 bp, 31 predicted proteins | sample L1c2metaG_FD_143050 | JGI IMG/M metagenome (GOLD analysis project Ga0193751, IMG submission 143050) | Soil microbial communities from a riparian zone of the East river system, Colorado, United States - L1c2 | ecosystem: Environmental > Terrestrial > Soil > Riparian zone | place: USA: East River...
CGACGAGACCCCGGAGGGCCGCTCGATCGTCGTGCTGGCCAAGGAGAAGTACGGCATCCGCGGGCGCGACCTCGCCGAGCTGCGCGGCAATTTCATTCCGTTCACCGCCCAGAGCCGCATGAGCGGCATGGAGGTCGCGAACTCGTGGGTGCGCAAGGGCGCGGTCGACGCCATCCTCGATTATCTCAACGCGCCGGTCACCAGCGTGACGGCGGGCGGCGCGGTGCGCTCGCTGCAGCCGGCGGTGAGCCCGGAGGCAGCGCGCGAGATCACCGCCATCGCCGACGTGATCGCCAAGTCGGGCGGCACGCCGCTCGCGGTCGCGCGCGACGGGCGGCTGCTCGGCGTCGTCCACCTCAAGGACATCGTCAAGGGCGGCATCCGCGAGCGCTTCGCCGAGCTGCGCCGCATGGGCATCCGCACCGTCATGATCACCGGCGACAATCCGATGACCGCGGCGGCCATCGCGGCCGAGGCCGGCGTCGACGACTTTCTCGCCCAGGCGACGCCGGAGCACAAGCTGCGCCTGATCCGCGACGAGCAGGCCAATGGCAAGCTGGTCGCCATGTGCGGCGACGGCACCAACGACGCGCCCGCGCTGGCGCAGGCCGACGTCGGGGTCGCCATGAACACCGGCACCGTCGCCGCGCGCGAGGCCGGCAACATGGTCGACCTCGATTCCAACCCGACCAAGCTGATCGAGATCGTGGAAATCGGCAAGCAGCTGCTGATGACGCGCGGCGCGCTCACCACCTTCTCGATCGCCAACGACGTGGCCAAGTATTTCGCCATCATCCCGGCGATATTCCTCGCCTTCTATCCGCAGCTGCAGGCGCTCAACATTATGAACCTGTCGACGCCGCAGAGCGCGATCCTGTCCGCCATCATCTTCAACGCGCTGATCATCATCGCGCTGATCCCGCTGGCGCTCAAAGGCGTCGCCTACCGCCCGATCGGGGCCGGCCCGCTGCTGCGCCGCAATTTGCTGATCTACGGGCTCGGCGGCGTCGTCGTTCCATTCGTCGGCATCAAGGCGATCGATCTGGCCGTCACCGCCCTGCACCTCGCCTGAGGAGAGAGGCCATGCTGAAAGAGATCCGCCCGGCGATCGTGCTCGTGGTCGCACTCACGCTCATCACCGGCCTGTTCTATCCGCTGGTCATGACCGGCATCGCCGGCGTGATCTTTCCCGGCCAGGCGCGCGGCAGCCTGGTCGAACGGGACGGCCAGGTGGTCGGCTCGGCGCTGATCGGCCAGGCGTTCGCCGGCGACGGCTATTTCCACGGGCGCCCCTCGGCGACGACCGCGCCCGACCCGGCCGATTCGACCAAGACCGTTCCGGCCCCCTACAACGCCGCCAATTCCGGCGGCTCCAACCTCGGACCCACCAGCAAGGCGCTGTCCGAGCGGCTCGCCGCCGACGTCGCCAAGCTCAAGCAGGAAAACTCGGCCGCGCCGGTGCCGGTCGATCTGGTGACGACCTCGGGCAGCGGGCTTGACCCCCACATCTCGCCTGAGTCCGCCCTGTTCCAGGTGCCGCGTGTTGCCAAGGCCCGCAACATGCCGGAAGATCGCCTGCGCCAGATCGTCAATGAGCACGTCGAAACGCGCTTCCTCGGCCTGCTCGGCGAACCGCGGGTCAACGTGCTGGCGCTCAACTTGGCGCTCGATCGCGCGGCGGGGAAATAGCCCCGGCCGCGCGCCGCGCCGGATCATGCTCCGATGACCGACCAGCGGCGCGATTTGCATCAGCGACCTTCGCCCGACGCCCTGCTCGAACAGGCGCGGCGCGAGGACAGCCCGACCGGCAAGCTCAAGATCTTCATCGGCGCCGCGCCCGGCGTTGGCAAGACCTACAAGATGCTGGAGGAGGCGCGCGCCAAGCGCCGAGACGGCGTTGACGTCGTGGTCGGGGCGGTGGAGACCCACGGCCGCGCGGAAACCGAGGCGTTGCTCGCCGGGCTCGAAATCGTGCCGCGCCGCCGCGTCGAATACCGCGGCCGCGTGCTGGAGGAAATGGACATCGATGCCGTGCTCGCGCGGCGGCCGCAGCTCGTGCTGGTCGACGAGCTTGCCCACACCAACATGCCGGGCAGCCGCCACCCCAAGCGGTACCTCGACGTCGAGGAATTGTTGAATCACCGCATCGACGTCTACACCACCGTCAACGTTCAGCACATCGAAAGCCTCAACGACGTGGTCGCGCAGATCACGCGCGTGCGCATCCGCGAGACCGTGCCGGACTCGATCCTCGACCGCGCCGACGCCATCGAGCTGGTCGACCTGACGCCCGACGATCTCATCCGGCGCCTCAAGGAAGGCAAGGTCTACGTCCCGAAACAGGCCGAGCGGGCGCTTGCGCATTATTTTTCCCCCGGCAACCTCACGGCGCTCCGCGAGCTTGCCCTGCGGTGCACCGCCGAGCGGGTCGACGAGCAATTGCTCACCCACATGCAGGCGCACGCCATTTCAGGCCCGTGGGCCGCGGGCGAGCGCATTCTCGTGTGCGTGAGCGAAGACCCGCGCGCCGCCGGCCTGGTGCGCTACGCCAAGCGGCTGGCCGACCGCCTGCACGCGCCATGGACCGCGCTGAGCGTCGAGAGCCGCCGCACCGCGCAGCTCAGCGAGGAGGAACGCGACCGCCTCGCCGATACGCTGCGGCTCGCCCAGGCGCTCGGCGGCGAGCCGGTCACCATCCCGGGCGGCGACCGCCGCATCGCCGACGACGTGGTCGCCTTCGCGCACGCCAACAATGTCACCCAGATCATCGTCGGCAAGTCGACCCGCAGCCGCTGGTTCGAGATCCTGCACGGCTCGGTCGTGCACGAGCTGGTCCGGCGCAGCGGCAACATCAGCGTTCACGTCATCGCCGGCGACGCCGTCGCCGGCGATCCGATTCCGCGCAAGACCGTGCGCACCGCGCCGCGGCCGGCGGCGTTCGACATCCGCGCCTACCTCGTGGCGCTCGCCGCCGTCGCCGTCGCGCTCGGCGTCAGCGCACTCATCAAGCCGTGGTTCGGCGTCGAGAACGTCGACCTCGTGTTCCTCACCGCGGTCGTCGGCGTCGCCGTGCGCTACGGCCTGCTGCCGTCGCTGTTTGCCAGCGTCGTCGCGTCGCTCTGTTACAATTTCTTCTTCTTGCCGCCGATCTACACCTTCACCATCGCCGACCCGACCAATATCGCCGCGTTCGTGTTCTTCATCATCATGGCCGTCGTGGTGTCGAACGTGGCGGCGCGGGTGCGCACCCAGGCGCTGGTCGCCGTGCAGCGCGCGCGCACCACCGAATCGCTCTACGCCTTCAGCCGCAAGCTCGCCGGGGTCGGCACCCTCGACGACGTGCTGTGGGCGACCGCCTATCAGGCCGCCCTGATGCTCAATGTCCGCGTCGTGCTGCTGCTGCCGGAGAACGGCGCGATCGCCGTGCGGGTCGGCTACCCGCCCGAGGACATGCTCGACGACGCCGACCTCGCCGCCGCGAACTGGGCGTGGGAGAACGACCGCTCGGCCGGCCGCGGCTCCGATACCCTGCCGGGCGCCAAGCGGCTGTTCCTGCCCATGCGCACCGGGCGCGGGCCGATCGGCATCGTCGGCATCGACGGCGACAAGCCCGGCCCGCTGCTCACGCCCGACCAGCGGCGCCTGCTCGACGCGCTGATGGACCAGGCGGCGCTGGCGATCGAACGGGTGCGGCTGGTGGCCGACATGGACCGCGTCAAGCGCACGCTAGAGACCGACCGGCTGCGTTCCGCGCTCCTCACCTCGATCTCGCACGATCTCAAGACGCCGCTCGCTTCCGTGCTGGGCGCAGCCGGCGCGTTGCGCGACCTGGGGGGCGCCCTCGACGACGCCCAGAAAGCCGATCTGCTGGGGACCATCATCGACGAATCCGAGCGGCTCAACCGGTTCATCGCCAACCTGCTCGACATGACCAGGCTCGAAGCCGGCGCAGTGGTGCCCAACGCCGCCCTGCACGACCTCGGCGAGATCGTCGGCAGCGCCTTGCGCCGCGCCGCCAAGATCCTCGCCCAGCATCGCGTCGAGGTCGATCTCGCCGCCAACCTGCCCATGCTCCAGCTCGATCCGGTGCTGTTCGAGCAGGCGCTGTTCAATCTGCTGGACAATGCGGCAAAGCACGCCCCGGCCGGGACCGCGATCCGCATCCGGGGCTGGCGCGACAGCGAAGCGGTGAGCCTGCAAGTCCTCGACGAGGGCGAAGGCGTTCCGCCCGGCGACCTCGAACGCATCTTCGACAAGTTCTATCGCGTGCAGAAGGCCGACCAGGTGCGCGCGGGCACCGGCCTCGGCCTCGCCATCTCGCGCGGATTCGTCGAAGCCATGCGCGGAACGCTTGTCGCCGCCAACCGCAGCGACCATACCGGCGCCGTGTTCACCATCAGGCTGCCGGTGCCGGTGGGCGCCGAGCGGCTGGATGACGCCGCATGAACGCGCCGCCGCTCAAGGTGCTCGTCGTCGACGACGAGCCGCCGATCCGCAAGCTGCTGCGCATGGGGCTCGGCACCCAGGGTTACCGCGTGATCGAGGCGGCCGACGGCAAGGCTGCCCTCGATCTCGCGCGCGAGAAGCCGGACCTGATCATCCTCGATCTCGGCCTGCCCGACATGCAGGGCCTGGAATTGCTGCGCACGATCCGCGCGCGTGACGACAGCGTTCCCATCGTCGTGCTTTCCAGCCGCGACGATGAAGTCGCCAAGGTGCAAGCGCTCGACCTCGGCGCCGACGACTACGTCACCAAGCCGTTCGGCATGGAAGAGTTGCTGGCGCGTATCCGCGCGGCGCTGCGGCATCAGCTCCAGGTCCAGGGCGAGCGGCCGGTCTTCCGCCTCGGCGATCTGTCGGTCGACCTGGTGCGGCGGATCATCAAGACCGGCGACAAGGAGATCAAGCTGTCGCCCAAGGAATACGAGCTGCTGCGCCTGCTGGTGCAGCACGCCGGCAAGGTGCTCACCCACCGGTTCCTGCTCAAGGAGCTGTGGAGCGATTTGACCGACGCGCAGTATTTGCGCGTCTACGTGCGCCAGCTGCGCCAGAAGATCGAGGCGGATCCGGAGCGGCCGCAGTATATTCTGACCGAGACCGGCATCGGTTATCGGTTGCGCGCGCCCGATTGATTGCCGCGAAGCTGCGTCGAGGCCGCGGCCACGTTTTTGTGGAGGCAAATGCGCCTTGAGCGCTTGAGCGCTTGAGTGCTTGAGTATAGCAATAGCCCGCTGTTTGCGCTTGTCGTATGCGATGCCGGGATTGGGCCGTGGAAATCACCCGCAGGAGGTTGTTCGAATGCGACACGCTCCAAATCGGATGGTTCGCCGCGCGACCGGTCTCCGATGCGTGCGGCGATGTCGAGCGGCAGAGCTTGAATGCCGTCGTGCTGCCATTCAGTGGCGTTTTTTCCAAGCATGACAGTCCGGGCCGACACGTGGTCGGTACACCGAGCCATGCCGTATTCATAGCCGCGGACACGCCGTATCGCATCAGCTTTCCCGGCGGCATTGGCGATCGGGCGCTCACCTTGAGATTTGACGACGCCTTGGCCCCCGAACAACTCGACGCGTGCGGCCGCAGCGAGCGCGCGGCCCTGGCATCGCACGGGCTGCTCCCGGCGAACGCCATGATGCTTCGCAATCTGCTCTGGGCCCAGTTGGAAAAGGGCGAGGCGGATGATTTTGCGATCGAAGCCCTTGGTCTCGATCTCCTGAACGCGTCTCTAAAGTCGATGCGCACGGAGAGCTTGCCCGTCCGACGCTCCGCGTTAGCCCGGCGGACGCGTGCCCTCGAGCGCGTAAAGGAAGCGGTTGCGATTGCACCGGCCGACAAGTGGAACATCGCGAAGCTCGCGAAGGTGGCAAGCCTGTCGCCATTTCATCTGTGCCACGTGTTTCGCCAGATGGTTGGCACGTCCATCTACGACTATGTTCTGCACGAGCGCCTCGCGTATGCGCTGGATGCCGTGCTCGATGGTGGCGACGATCTCACGGCAATCGCGCTCGATGCGGGGTTTGCCAGCCATAGCCACTTTACGGCGCGTTTCCGGCGATTTTTCGGCTGCACCCCGATCGCGCTACGGCGTCTTGCAACGACCCGGCAGATCGCCGAATTACGCAAGATCATGACAGCGCCGCGGATCGACTTGCACTATTGACCTCGACGAAGCTGTCATTCCGGGCCGCGCGCGACGCGGAGACCGGAATTCATCCGGCACCGGCAACGGTATTGATTCCAGTCTGAGCGAAGACGCGTGTGCGCTTCGCAAGACATAGCAATTGTAAGGGAGGCTTCGCCATGCATCGGCGGAACGGAATTTCGCGTCGTGACACGCTGGCGACCGCGGCCGGCGGCCTTGTCATGGCGAGCGGCGTCGGTGGCGCTTTCGCGCAGGCGGCAAAGCGGATCCCGCCCGCTCAGCAGTCTTATTCAGGAGGAAAGACCATGGATATTGCGACCTTTCATGCCAACCGCCGCTTTGCCGACGTCAAGTCCGGGCGTGTCGCCTACTTCGAGCAAGGGCAGGGCCCGGCCGCACTCTTCGTCCACGGAGTGCCCCTCAACGGATATCACTGGCGTCATGTCATTGACCGCGTCCAGCATCGACGGCGCTGCATCGCCATCGATCTCATGGGGCTCGGCTATACTGAAATCGGCCCCTCGCAAGATGTCTCGTTTACGGCGCAAGCGCGCATGATCGCCGAGGTCATGGATGCATTGGGAATTGAAAAGGCTGATTTGATCGCCAACGACAGCGGCGGCGCCATCGCGCAGATCTTCGCCGCCACCTATCCGAACCGGCTGACGTCGCTGATCCTGACGAATTGCGACGTTCACGACGGATGGCCGCCGCCGCAGGTTCTGCCGCTCATGGAGCGTTCCAGAAACGGGACGCTTGCGCCCCTCTTCCAACCCATGCTCGATCGTCCCGATCTGGCGCGTGAGCGCTATGCGCGAGGCGAGTCCGTGCCGCTGTTTCGCAGTTACGCTGATCCGAGCATTCTCACCGATGAAATCATCCGGCTCTACTTGCAGCCACTCTTGTCCTCCCAGCAGCGCATCGAGGCCTTCCAGCGCTATTGGCTTGGCTTTGATAACGCGCAGACCGTCGCCATTCACCCGGCGCTGAAGACTCTCCAGGTTCCGACGCTGATCGTCTGGGGATTAGAGGACATATTTTTCGACAAGAAATGGGCCTACTGGCTGAAGGACACAATACCCGGCGCGAAACGCGTGATCGAAGTTCCGGACGCCCGGCTGTTTTTTCCCGAAGATCGTCCTGATGCCCTGACCGGGCCGACGCTTCAATTCTGGGACGAGGTAGCCACGGAGCAAGCGGAGAGCGCCATGCACCTGACCTATGATCTGTTCTGGTCGTTCCGCTCGCCCTATTCCTATCTGGTGACACCGCGGGTCCTCGCGCTTGAGCGCGAGTACGACGTGAAGACGAACGTGCGGCCGGTCTATCCGATCGCGGTGCGCATCGACGGCTTCTTCAAGAACGTCAATCCGCTGTGGCGGACCTATCTGGTCCGCGACGTGGCGCGTACCGCGCAGATGCTGGGCATGGCATTTTCACTGCCGAACCCGGACCCGATCGTGATGAACCTGCAGACCGGCGAAGTGCCGAAGGCGCAACCTTATATCAGTCGACTGACCCGGCTCGGGGTCGCCGCGGCGGAACGCGGCAAGGGGCTGGAGCTGCTGAAAGAAGTCAGCGCGACCATTTTCGGCGGCACGTTGAATTGGCATCTTGGCGATCATCTGGCGAAGGCCGTGGCCCGCGCCGGCCTCGATCTTGCCGAGCTCGATCGCGATATCGAGACGAATGCCGAGCGCTACGAGGCCATCATCGCCGCGAGCGAGACGGCGCAAAAGCGCGCGGGCCATTGGGGCGTGCCGCTGATGGCGTTCGAGAACGAACCGTTCTTCGGCCAGGATCGGTTCGAGGCCTTGAAATGGCGCCTGGCGCAGAAGGGCTTGAAGCGGCGCGCATAGGCGTATTCCGCAAAAATGTGCATGGCGATAGCATCGGCGTCATCAACAGCCCCCGTCGCCATCGGCCGGCAACCTCTCTATGATTCTGGCGGTCCGATCGAAGGGGTCCGCGATGAATCGTGCCCGTTCCGCCATCACCCGCCGCCACGTGCTGCAGGCTGGCGCCGCCGCATTCGCGGCCGGCCTGCCCATGCCGGCGATCGGCCAGGGGCCGCGGCCGGTGAAGTTCACCACCTCGTGGGTGCCGGAAGGCCCCAATCTGTTCGCCTACGTGGCGCGCGACCGCGGCTTCTGGAAGGAGCGCGGCCTCGACGTGAGCGTGGCGCGCGGCTCCGGCTCCGGCACCGCCATCCAGACGACCGCCGCCGGCACCTTCGATTTCGGCATGGGCGCGACCCCGACCGTCATCATCCAGGCCTCCAAGGGCCTCGGCGTCACCTGCATCGGGCAGATCAACTATGACGCCCTGATGGGCGTCGGCGTGCTGGCGGACTCGCCGATCAAGTCGCCTCGGGAGATCGAGGGCAAGACGCTCGGCGCCAGCGTGACCTCGGGCGAATACCCGTTCCTGCCGCTCTATGCCGAGCGCGCCGGCTTCGATTTCGCCAAGGTCAAGCTGGTGCAGATCGACGCCAAGGTGCGCGAGCGCTCGCTGCTGGAGAAGCAGGTGGACGCGGTCTCGGCCTTCGCCACCAGCACCATCCCGACGCTCGCCTCCAAGGGCACCGACGTGCGCTTCTTCAAGTTCAGCGCGGTCGGGCTCGATTTCTACGGGCAATCGCTGATCACCCAGCCGGCGCGGGTCAAGGCCGACGCCGCCCTGTGCGCGGCCTTCGTCGACGGCGCCATGGCGGCGATCAAGTTCTCCATGACCAATCCGGACGAGGCGCTCGATCTTTTCCTCAAGGCGAACGACGAAGTGCGCATGAATGCCGACGGCACCGCGTACGTGAAGATCGGCCTCGGCCTCACCCACGCCACCAACCTGGTGAGCGAGGTGAAGGACCACGGGTTCGGCTATGCCGACCCGGCCAAGGTGCAGGGCATGGCCGACACCATCGTCAAGTATGGCGCCGGGGCCGACGCCAAGCCGGTCGATGCCGCCGCTCTGTTCACCAACGACTTCGCCGGCAAGCAGAAGCTCTCCGCCGCCGAGGAAAAGGCCGTCGCCGACTGGGCCAAGCCTTACACCAAGTATCTCGGCTGATGGCTGCGGCGAGCGCGACGCCTCGCGATTGCACGCCCGGCACGCCGCTCATCACGGTCGAGCACGTCCGCAAGACCTACGAGACCAGGGACGGCCCGGTCGCGGCGATCGCCGCCGCGTCGTTCGACGTGATCGCGGGCAGCTTCGTGTCGCTGCTCGGCCCATCGGGCTGCGGCAAGAGCACCCTGTTGCTGATGCTCGCCGGCCTCGAGCAGGCGACCGCCGGACGGCTCGCGATCGGCGGCGAGCCGGTGACGGCTCCGCGCCGCGACATCGGCATCGTGTTCCAGGACGCCACCTTGCTGCCGTGGAAGAGCGCGCTCGACAACGTGTTGTTCCCGATCAAGATCCTCAAGCGCCCGATCGCGGATTATCGTGCCCGCGGGGCCGAGCTGCTCGATCTCGTCGGATTGACCGGCTTCCATGACAAGAAGCCGGCGCAGCTGTCCGGCGGCATGCGCCAGCGGGTGGCCATCTGCCGGGCGCTCATCCACGATCCGGACATCTTGCTGATGGACGAGCCGTTCTCGGCGCTCGACGCCATCACCCGCGACCAGATGAACCTGCTGCTCACCGAATTGCTCGAGAAGCTGAAGAAGACCGTGGTGTTCGTCACCCACTCGATCCGCGAGGCGGCGTTCCTGTCCGACCGGGTGCTGGTGATGGGCAGCCGGCCCTCGACCATCACGCTCGACGCGACGGTGCCGCTGGCGCGCCCACGCAGCTTCGCGGTCGAGGGCTCGCCGGCGTTCAACGACCTGTGCGCGCGGCTGCGCCGCAGCATCGAGGCCGCGCACGCGGCCGAACCGCCGCCGCCCGTCCCGGCCAGGCCCGCGCTGGCGCTGCGGGAGCAGTTCCATGTATGAGCCCGTCCTTGCCGCGGCTCCCGGCCGCCGCGCGCGCCAGGCCTTGTCCGGCATGCGCACCATCCTGCTGCCGGCGAGCGTCGCGTTCGTGACGCTGGCGGCCTGGCAGGCCTTCACCACCTACCAGCACGTCCCGGAGGTGATCCTGCCCTCGCCGCTGCGGGTGTGGCAGGTGATGGTGCAGAACCGCGACATCCTGCTCAAGCACGCGGTGCCGACGACCCTGGAATCCGCCGGCGGGTTCCTGATCTCGGCGGCGCTCGGCGTCGTGCTCGCGGTCGCCATCGCCTATTCGCGCGCGTTGCGCCAGGCGCTCTATCCCAACCTGGTGTTCTTCCAGCTCATCCCCAAGATCGCGCTGGCGCCGCTGTTCATCATCTGGCTCGGCATCGGCTCGCCGTCGCGGCTTGCGTTCGCGACCTTCATCAGCTTCTTCCCCATCGTCATCGCCACCGCGACCGGCCTTGCCAACGTCAACCGCGACATGGTCCGGCTCTGCCGCGCCCTGTCGGCGCGCGAATGGCAGATCTTCGCCTATGTGCGGTTCCCCACCGCCCTGCCCTACATCTTCGGCGGCATGAAGGTCGCCATGACCCTGTCGATCATCGGCGTGATCATCGGCGAGTTCATCACCGCCCAGCAGGGCCTGGGCTATCTCATCATCTTCGCCACCGCCCAGGCCGAGACCGCCGTGTCGATGGCGGCGATCGCCGTGCTGTGCGCCTGCGGGCTGGCGCTCTACGGCCTGGTGGCGCTGATGGAAAAGCTCGCCGAGATTCGCTTCGGACAAGGCTGACCGCGCGGAATATTTGGAGACGCCGCATGACCCAACCGGCCTTCGCCGGCAAGAACGCGATCGATGTGCACAGCCACGTCTATCTGCCGCGCTACGTCGACATGCTGCGCCGGCGCCAGATGGTGCCGCGCATCGCCGCCGCCGGCGGCGAGGATCGGCTGATCATCCTGCCGGGCGAGGACCGCGAAGGCTCCACCGCCGCCGGCCGGCCGATCGGCAGCGAGTATTACGACCCGGCGCGCAAGCTCGCCTACATGGACGCGCACGGCATCGCGACCTCGGTCATCAGCCTCGCCAATCCGTGGATCGATTTTCTCGACCCCGGCGAGGCGACGCAGACCGCGCGCGCGGTCAACGAGGAGATGGAGGCATGGTGCGAACGCGCGCGCGGGCGCCTGTTCGGCCTCGGCGTGCTGCCGGTGCGCGATCCGCGCGGCTGCGTGGAGGCGCTGACGGCGATCGCGCGGCTGCCGCATTTGCGCGGCGTCATCCTCGGCAGCGGCGGGCTCGGCCGCGGGCTCGACGATCCGGCGCTCGATCCGCTGTGGCAGGCCGCCGAAGCGCACGGGCTGATGATCTTCATCCACCCGCACTACGGCGTCGGCACCGAGCATTTCCACGGCACCGGTCATGTGCTGTTCCTGGCGCTCGGCTTCACCTTCGAGACCACGATCGCGGTCGCCCGCCTGATCCTCGCCGGCGCGCTCGACCGGTTCCCGCAGCTCCGCCTGCTGGTGGCCCATTCGGGCGGCACGTTGCCGTTCCTGGCCGGCCGGCTCGACGGCTGCGTCAAGACCGATTACGCCACCAAGCTGCCGCTCAAGCTGCCGCCCAGCGCCTATCTCAAGAAGCTCTATTACGACGCCATCGCCTATCACCCGCCGGCCCTGCAGTGCCTGATCGACCTCGTGGGGGTCGACCGCATCATGTTCGGCACCGACCATCCGTTCTTCCCGCCCGACCTGCGCGGCCCAGCGCTCGACACCGCCACCTGGCCGTCGCCTGCGGCGCAAACCGCCATGATCGACAGCTTTCCGGGGCCGGCGGCCGCCGCTATCTACCGGGACAATGCCCGGCGCGAATTGCGGCTGTGAGCGGGCCGGCCGGGAATAAATCCGGTGGCGGCCGAGTTGGTTGGGAATGTCGACTGCTCCAGCCGTATTCCGCCCACGGGATTTGTGGCACCAATCCCACGGCGTTCCGGGCGCCCCGGAACCGCCCTCACCGGAGACCCGCGGCGCGGCCCGCGGGCCCGTGGAGATTCGCTCCGGCGGCAATGGAGGCCAAGTGAGCGGCCAAGCGAGCGGCGACGACAGGGCACGCTTTGCGACGGTCGTCGTGCCGCATCTGGGCGACGCCTTTGCCCTGGCGCGGTGGTTGACCGGCAACCGCGCCGACGCCGAGGACGTGGTGCAGGAGGCGTCGCTACGCGCCTACCGGGCGATCGCCGGTTTCGCCGACGGCAATGCGCGCGCCTGGGTGCTGACCATCGTGCGCCACACCGCATATACGTGGCTGCGCCGCAACCGCTCCGCCACGCTGGTGATGGTCGACGACCTGGAGGCGGTCGAGCGCACGCAGGCCGATCCGAGCGACCGCGACACCGTGACGCCGGAAACCGAGCTGATCGCCAAGGCGGACGCCGCCCGCCTCGAAGCGGCCATTGCCGGATTGCCGGCGCCGTTCAAGGAGACGCTGGTGCTGCGCGATATCCAGGGTCTCGACTATCGAGAAATCGCCGCGATCACCGAGGTGCCGATCGGCACGGTGATGTCGCGCCTTGCGCGTGCCCGCCGCCGGCTGGTCGTGCTTATCACGAAGGACTCTAGGCCATGACTGCTTCGACCCCGCCCGATGACCCCACCTTGCTGATCCACGCCTATGTGGACGGCGAGCTCGATCCGGCCAACGCGCTCGAGATCGAGCGGCGGCTGGCGGCGGATCCGGCGCTGGCGGCGGAACGCGACCGCGCCGTGGCGCTGCGCGCGACCCTGCAGCGGCACTTTCCGCGCGAGGCGGCGCCGGCCGGACTGCGCGCGCGCGTTGCCGCCATCGGCGCCCCGCGCAGGAGCGAGCATCCGTCGTGGTTCGCGCTCGCCGCCTCGGTTGCGCTGGCGGCGGTCGTCGGCAGCAGCTCCACTTACCTGGCGTTCGGCCCGCAGCAAGCCGGGTCGGTGAGCGAAGCGGTGGTCGACGGCCACATCCGCGCGATGATGGCGCCGCAGCCGTTCGACGTCGCCTCGTCCGACAAGCACACGGTGAAGCCGTGGTTCAACGGCCGCATTCCCGAAGCACCGCGGGTGATCGATCTCGCTCCGGCTGATTTTCCCCTGGTGGGCGGGCGCGTCGACGTGGTCGACCGGGCGCCGGCCGCGACCCTGGTCTATCGCCACCGCAAGCACCTGATCAGCCTCACCGAGGTTGCGGTGCGCGGCCGCGCCGACTCGGCGCCCGCCCGCCGCTCCAGTGACGGCTACAACATCGTCCATTGGACCGAGGGCGGCGTCGCCTATTGGGCCGTGTCCGACGTCGCGGTCGGGGATCTTGAGGACTTCGCGCAGAAATTCCGCACCGCCCCGGCGGATCAGTAACCCCGCCACGATCTCGCCACGAACGACCGCTACAGCCCGTAGCATCAGTCAGGTCATGGGACGGCCGCGCACGGTGCCATGGGCGCCGCGGGTGGCCGCGTCTCTTTTGCGAGGTTGCGCCATGTTCGGCGTCCTGGAACGGGTGTTGCAACCCACCGCGCCGCCCGACCAGCCCGAGCCGCCGGCCGGGCTGCTGGCGTTCTATTGGCATTTCACCCGTCAGGCCAAGGGGTTGCTGGCTGCACTGTTCGTCGCCGGGTTGGCGGTCGCCCTGCTCGACTCGACCGTCCCGGTGTTCGTCGGACGCATCGTCTCCCTGCTCACCGCCAGCCGCCCCGAGCGCCTGTTCGCCGACTACTGGCACCTGCTCGCCGGCATGGCCCTGGTGCTGCTGGTGGCGCGGCCGGCGGCGCTCACCGCCCAGAACCTGATCGCCAACCAGGCGATCGCCGCCAATGTCGGCAACCTCATCCGCTGGCAGAGCCATTGGCACGTGGTGCGGCAGTCGTGGGCGTTCTTCCAGAACGACTTTGCCGGCCGCATCGCCAGCAAGGTGATGCAGACCGGGCCGGCGGTGCGCGAGAGCCTCGTCGCCCTGCTGACCGCCGTCTGGTACATCCTGGTGTACGGCACCAGCGCCGCGCTGCTGCTCGCCTCCGCCGACAAATGGCTCGCCCTGCCGGTGCTGCTGTGGTTCGCCGGCTACGTGCTGGTGCTGCGCGTGTTCGTGCCGCGCATGCGCGACCGCTCGCACGACATGTCGGAGGCGCGTTCGGTCCTCACCGGCCGCATCGTCGACGCCTACACCAACATCCTCACCGTGAAGCTGTTCGCGCGCGCCCGCGAGGAGGACGCCTACGTGCGCCACGCGGTCGACGAGCACACCGGGCTGTTCCACGCCTCGCTGCGGCTCAACACCCTGTTCGCGCTGTGCCTGTCCACCCTCAATGCGCTGCTCGTGGTCTCCACCGGCGGGCTCGCCATCCTGCTGTGGACGCGCGGCGCGGTCACGGTCGGCACCGTCGCCATGGCGCTGCCGCTCGCCTGGCAGATCGTCAACACGGCCGGCTGGGTCGCCTGGCAGGTGACGGCGATCTTCGAGAACATCGGCGTGGTGCAGGAAGGCATGAGCACCATTGCGCGGCCGATCGCGCTGACCGACCGGCCGGACGCGGCGGCGCTCGCGGTCGTGCGCGGCGAGGTCACGTTCGACAACGTGCGGTTCGGCTACGGCCGCGAGACCGGGCTGATCGACGGGCTGAGCCTGACGGTGCGCGCCGGCGAGAAGATCGGGCTGGTCGGCCGCTCCGGCGCCGGCAAGTCGACCCTGGTCAACCTGCTGCTGCGGTTCTTCGACCTGGAGGACGGCCGCATCCTGATCGACGGCCAGGACATCGCCGCTGTCACCCAGGAGACTTTACGCGCGCAAATCTCGGTGGTGACCCAGGATACCTCGCTGCTGCACCGCTCGATCCGCGACAACATCCGCTACGGCCGCGCCGAGGCGAGCGAGGCGGAGATCGTCACGGCGGCGCGGCTCGCCCACGCCGACGAGTTCATCGGCGAGCTGGAGGACTGGAAAGGCCGGCGCGGCTACGACGCCCAGGTCGGTGAGCGCGGGGTCAAGCTGTCCGGCGGCCAGCGCCAGCGCGTCGCCATCGCGCGGGTGATCTTGAAGAACGCGCCGATCCTGGTTCTCGACGAGGCGACTTCGGCGCTCGACAGCGAGGTCGAGGCGGCGATCCAGGCGAGCCTCGGCACCCTGATGGCCGGGCGCACGGTGATCGCCATCGCGCACCGGCTGTCGACCATCGCCCAGATGGATCGGCTGGTGGTGCTCGACCGCGGCCGCATCGTCGAGCAGGGCAGCCACGACGAGCTGCTGCGCCGCAACGGCCACTACGCCGCCCTGTGGCGGCGCCAGTCCGGCGGCTTCATCGACGCCGGCGAGGTCCAGGCGGCGGAGTAAGGCCTGGCCCCTTGCGGGAAATTGGAGGAAAGCCCTAACTCACCCCGGCAAGACGAATCACTCACAATGTCACGAAGCAATCTAGTTCGCGCAAGCCGTGACGGCGACCAATTCCATTATCTTTGCGCCCACACAACTAAAAGAGCTTGTTACACGTAAGGCTCTCTCTGAAAGTACAGCAGCCCCAACAATTACAAAGATGGATGTTCTTCGCGCGCTCAAGATCGACGAAACACGACTATTTCCTGCCCCGTGCCGAATTGAACGCCTCGCGAATGCGATCCCGCGTGAGCAAGAAGATGAACTCATCCGGGATATTTTTGGCGCTCACGGCGTTCCTGTGATCGCCCACGCCGCAGCTGGTATTGGAAAATCGATCTTCGCAACGCGGATTGGACTGGGCTTACCCAGCGGTTCTGTTAGCGTTGTCTACGATTGTTTCGGCAACGGTCAGTACCGAAGCGTGACTGGCTACCGCCATCGACACAAGGATGCGCTGGTCGAGATTGTTAACGAGCTGGCTAGCTCCGGCCTCTGTCATCCCCTCATTCCGACTCCCCATGCTGAACCGGCGGCATATGTTAGGGCGTTTCAGCATCGACTAAAACAAGCTCTCTCCTCAGTCAGGGCAGCAAGTCCCAATGCATTGCTTTGCATCGTGATCGATGCGGCAGACAATGCGCAGATGGCGGCCGAAGAGGCAGGGGAAAGCCGGTCGTTTGCGAAAGATTTGCTGCGAGAGGTACTGCCAAACGGAGTTCGATTAGTAATGCTTTGTCGATCGCACCGTCGGCTGCTCCTCGACCCGCCGCCGTCGGTGTTACAGTTAGAGTTGAGAGCCTTCAGCCGATCCGAAACCGCAAGACATCTGAGGCACTTGTTTCCACATGCCTCCGACCAAGACATCGACGAGTTCCATCGGTTAAGCTCGGAGAACCCTCGCGTTCAGTCATTGGCGCTTTCACAAGGTAAAGAATTGGATGAAATACTCCGACTGTTGGGACCGAACCCGACTACCGTCGATGACGCAATTGGAACTCTTCTAAATGAGGCGATCACAAAACTTCGCGACGCCGTAGCAGGAGTCGAAAAGCAGGATATCGATAGGATTTGTGCTGGCCTAGCCGCTCTTCGGCCACTCATACCCCTTTCCGTCCTTGCCGCGATGTCAGGCGTTGATGAAGCCGCAATAAGAAGCTTTGCGTACGATCTCGGCCGCCCACTGATTGTCACCGGCGACACAATCCAATTCTTCGATGAACCTGCCGAAACGTGGTTCAGAGAGCGGTATATCCTTCACCCGCCCCATCGCCATACGTGATCGAGAAGATGCAGCTTGAGTCTGATGCTGAGGGCCGAGTATGGAGCCGCGCCGTTGATCGGCACAATCTACTGTGGTCGCAGACTTGGGGATACTTTCGTGAAAAGGATGACGACGATGAGGGCGAACGTGGAAACCGTCTTCAGGCTTCTCCCGCGTTTATCGCAAGTCTCTTGCGAGAGGTGAACATGGACTTGATTATTAAAGTGGAAATCAGCCGGCGGGTTCGCCGCTACAGTTATGAAAGCCGAAATGATGACGACACCCTATTCATGTACCCAAGCGCAAGACTCTTCCTCATACGAGCTGACGGCACGTTCGCTTCGCTCTGAGAAAATTCTTGAGCTCGGTAAGAAGCTTGTCGTAGAGCTTGGTCTCGCTGACTCCGTCGATACTCTCGGCAGATGGATGGCGCATTACATAGCCGTATTGATCCATGATGCTGAAACCGCTGACAGTGAGGAGAAGGCTGCCAAGTTGCAAAGCTGCAGCGAGGCAATCCTCAGCCTATGGAAGCATCGACATGTATTGGCAAGCGGGAGGCGCCCTTTTGAAGGCCTTGAGCCGATCCTGCGCGCCCTTGAAAGTCTCGACCCAACCAATAACACGCCGCGGTATTTTGGCGGCCTGCGGCCCGCCGACCCAGAGGATCAAAATGCCGAAACACGGATATGGCTGAATCTGGCTGATGGCTTCGACTATTCAGCCAAAGTCTTAATTCGATACTGTCTCGTAATGGCTGCAGAACATGCATTAAACAAGTCTCAGGTGTGGGTTGAACTTGCTGGAGAAGCGGGCCTAGACGACGGAATTGATATTCCCGTGATTCGCATCGTCGGGGGCGAGCGGGCTTTGCTAACAGAACCCGACCCAACCGAGGAGGCACGGAAGGAGCTAGAGGATCGTATTGAACGCCTCGAAGCTTTTCAGACGATGTCCGCCGACTTGCTAACACATATCAAGAAGCTGCTTATAGAAATGGGCGCTCCGAAACAGACGCCCTAGCTCCGGTGCTTGCCCTGCTCGTGTGGCCGGCACGGTGTTGTCACGCTCCCAGGAAAGGCGAGGTATTCACGCCGCCGCTGCGTCTCTGCGGAATCCGGCGATCAGGTCGAGCACGTCGGCGGCGGCGCGCGGCTGGCTGAGCAGATAGCCCTGCACCTCGGTGCAGCCGGCGCGGCGCACCAGCTCGAGCTGCTCCTCGGTTTCGATGCCTTCCGCCGTGGTCTCGATGCCGAGGCTGGCGCCGAGCTCGGCGATGGCGCGGATGATCGCCTCGCTGTCGCCGTTGCGCTCGATGTCGGCGATGAACGAGCGGTCGATCTTGATCTTGTCGAACGGGAAGCTGCGCAGGTAGCTCAGCGAGGAATATCCGGTGCCGAAGTCGTCCATCGAGATGCGCACGCCGAGCGCGCGCAGCTGGTGCAGCATGGCGACGGTCATCTCGTCCTTCTGCAGCAGCGCCGCCTCGGTGATCTCGATTTCCAGGCGCGCCGGGGAGAGGCCGGCGGCGGCGAGCGCCTGGGTCACCGTGGTGACGAGGCCGCGGTTGCGGAACTGCACCGGCGACAGGTTGACCGCCACCCGCACCGAGTCGGGCCACTGCGCCGCCTCGGCGCAGGCGCGCCGAAGCACCCATTCGCCGAGCGGCACGATCAGGCCGGTTTCCTCGGCCACCGGAATGAACTCGGCGGGCGTCACCGCGCTGCGCTCGGAACTGTTCCAGCGCAGCAGCGCCTCCATTCCGGTCAGCTCGTTGGCGGCGAGGTTGAGCAGCGGCTGATAGACCAAGTGAAACTCGCCCGACGCCAGCGCCCGGCGCAGGTCGACCTCGAGCGCGCGGCGCGCCTGGATGCGCGCGTCCATCTCCGGCTCGAAGAAGCGGAACAGGCTGCGGCCCTCGGCCTTGGCGCGATAGAGCGCGAGGTCGGCGCATTTCATCAGATCGTCGGCGGCGGTGCCGTCGTTCGGCGCCACCGCGATGCCGACACTGATGCCGGTGTTGATCTCGTGGCCCTCGACCACCATCGGGGTGGCGAGCACCTCGACCAAGCGCCCGGCGAGAGCTTCCGCCGCGTAGGGGCTGGTCGGGCACTGCAGGATCGCGAACTCGTCGCCGCCCAGCCGCGCGATCGTGTCGTCCTCGCCGATGACCGAGCAGAGGCGCTCGCCCACCGCCCGCAGCAGCTTGTCGCCGATCGGGTGGCCGAGCGTATCGTTGATCGTCTTGAAATTGTCGAGGTCGAGGCACAGCACGGCCATCGCCTCGCCCTGGGACTGCACGCGGGCGAGGCCGTCCGCCATCTTCTCGCGGAACAGCACGCGATTGGGCAGGTCGGTGAGCGCGTCGTGGCGCGCCATGCGGGCGATATTCTGTTCCGCCTGGTAGCGCTCGGTGATGTCCTCGTAGGTGACGACCCAGCCGCCCTCGGGCATCGGCTCGTTGACGACCTTGATCACGCGGCCGTCCGCCATGTGGCGATGGATGCTGGCGCGGCCGGCCTTCAGCCGCTCGACGTAGTTGTCGTACAGCTCGTCGGCGTTCATCTGCGTCTGGTTGCCCAGCGCCACGGTGTGCTTCATGACGTCGCGCATCGACATGCCCGGCTTCACGTCGCCGGGCGAGAAGTCGAATATCTCCAGATAGCGCCGATTGCACACGATCACGTTGTACTCGGCGTCGATCATGCACAGGCCCTGGGACATGTTGTTGAGCGCGGCGTTGAAGCGCCGATGCTGCTCGCGCACCTGAATCACCGCGGCGGCGCGCTCGGCCTCGACCCGGCGCCGCTCGGTGATGTCCTCGTAGGTGCCGACCCAGCCGCCGTTGGCCATCGGGCAGATCGACATTTCGATGGTGCGCCCGTCGGCCAGCGGCTGCTCGTAAACGACCGGCCGCCCCTTTGCCAGCAGCGCAAGCCGGCGCGCCATCAGCTCGTCCACCGTCTCGGTGTTAAGGCCGCGCCGCACGCCGTCGGCGAAAATCTCCCGCAGGGTGACGCCCGGCCGGATCAGTTTCCGGTCGGTGTCGAAAATCTCGATGTACTGCTCGTTGCAGACGATCAGGCGCTGGTCCGCGTCGAACATGCACAGGCCCTGCGACATGTTGTTGAGGGCGGCGTCGAACAGCAGGTTCTGTTGGCGCAGCGTGTCCTCGTTGCGCAGGCGCACGGTGATGTCCTCGTGGGCGGACACCCAGCCGCCGTCGCCGACCGGCCGCAGCGCCGTCTCGATCACGCGCCCGTCGCTCAGCACGATCCGCTGCTTGAGCGCGGCGCGCCGCCGGATGCGGTCCATGCGCTCGGCGTACAATTCGTCGACGGTCATGTCGCCGTGACGGCCGCGTGCGATCGCGTGGACGAGGAGGTCGCGGTAGGAAATGCCGGGCTTCACCACGGCCGGATCGAGGCCGTAGGTGCGCACGTATTCTTCATTGCACACGATCAGCCGCTCGTCCGGACCGAACAGGCTGAGCCCGTGCGACATGTTGCTGACCGCCCGGTCGAGGCGCTCGACCTGGACGCGCAGCTCGGAATCGAGGCGCTGCTGCTCCGTCACGTCCTCGTAGACGGAAACCCAGCCGCCGTCGGGCAGCGGCTCGTAGCGCATGGCCACGTAAGTTCCGCGCGGCAGCTTGCGGCACACGCTGAACGGCTCGCGGCGCCTCAACAGGTCGCGGCGCTCGCACCAGAACGGCTCCACCGCTTCCGGCTCCAGGTTCCCGCGCTCGGCGCTGTGCGCCAGCATGTCCCGATACGACAGGCCCGGCCGGATCACACCCTCCGACAGATTGAAGATCTCGAGGTAGCGCCGGTTGAACACGGCGATGCGCCATTCGGCGTCGAACACGCACAGGCCGTGCGCCATGGCGTCGAGCGCGGCCTCGTGCAGCGCGAGGAGCGCGCTCAGCCCGTCCGCCCGCCGGTTTTGCGCCGGCCGCTCGGCGTTCATAGCCATGGTTTGACCGCCTCGTCCCCGCCGTTCTTGCAGCGCGGCATGCGCAAAATTACCTAAAACTCTGGAATTTCCCGTTAAACGACGTGGTTTACGGCTGCTGACCGCAGGCGCGGAAATGGGCCGGCCCCGGCGGTTTGCAGCCCTTCCCTCGCCTCGGCTCACCGCCCATATTGCCGCGATGGCGGACGATCCTGACAATAACAATGTGCCCGGCGAGCCCGCGCCGGCCCCGGACCAGCCCGGGCGCAAGCGCGCCAAGGCAGCCAAAAAGGACCCGGCGCGGCCCACCCGCGCCAAGGCCAGCCGGCCGGATTTCACCCCGACCGGTCCGGAGCTGGAGGCGCTGCTCAACCCCGGCATCGGCAAGGGCACGGCGGGCCTCGGCTCGGGCACCGGCCTGCAGCAGCCGCCCGACAACTCGCGCGACCGCCGCGCCGATTTCGCCGCCGCCCACACGGCGCGCAAGTCGACCCCCGCCGGCTTCAACGAGGCACCGCAGTCCGGCTACGTGGCGAAGATGCCGCTTGATCCCCCACCCGGCTCTGCAGGCGCGGGAGGGATGGAAGGGGATGCCTCTTCCGCCAGCGGCGGGTTGCGCGGGGATGCGCCCGAGCCCGAGGGCGATGACGACGCCGTGTCGGTGCGCGACGGCACCACCGGCGCGTCGGCGACCATGCGCGCGCTCGACCGGCTGCTGCGCGAAGGCCGGCCGGAGTTCACCGAGCGGCCCTGGACGCCGCACCGCCCGCCGCGGCCGGAGAAGTCCGAGGGCGGGCACCGCCTCGTCATCAAGTCCGACTTCGATCCGAAGGGCGACCAGCCGCAGGCGATCGCCGAGCTGGTCGAGGCGATCAAGCGCCACGACCGCACCCAGGTGCTGCTCGGCGTCACCGGCTCCGGCAAGACCTTCACCATGGCCAAGGTGATCGAGGCGACCCAGCGACCGGCGCTGATCCTCGCCCCCAACAAGACGCTCGCGGCCCAGCTCTACGGCGAGTTCAAGAGCTTCCTGCCGGACAACGCGGTCGAGTATTTCGTCTCCTACTACGACTACTACCAGCCGGAAGCCTACGTGCCGCGCACCGACACCTATATCGAGAAGGAAAGCTCGATCAACGAGCAGATCGACCGCATGCGCCACTCGGCGACGCGGGCGCTGCTGGAGCGCGACGACGTCGTCATCGTCGCCTCGGTGTCGTGCATCTACGGCATCGGCTCGGTCGAGACCTATTCGGCGATGACGTTCACCCTCAAGCGCGGCGAGCGCATCGACCAGCGCCGCCTGATCGCCGACCTGGTGGCGCTGCAATACAAGCGCACGGCCGGCGATTTTTCCCGCGGCACCTTTCGGGTTCGCGGCGACACGGTCGACATCTTCCCCGCCCACTACGAGGACCGCGCCTGGCGGGTGAACCTGTTCGGCGACGAGGTGGAATCGATCGACGAGTTCGATCCGCTCACCGGCCGCAAGACCGACGAGCTGAGCTTCATCAAGGTCTATGCCAACTCGCACTATGTGACGCCGCGCCCGACCCTGCTGCAGGCGATCGCCGGCATCAAATTCGAGCTGCGCCAGCGGCTCGACGAGCTCAACCGCACCGGCCGCTTGCTCGAGGCGCAGCGGCTGGAACAGCGCACCCTGTTCGACCTGGAGATGATGGAGGCGACCGGCAGCTGCGCTGGCATCGAGAACTATTCGCGCTACCTCACCGGCCGCCGGCCGGGCGAGCCGCCGCCGACCCTGTTCGAATACGTGCCCGACAACGCCCTGGTGTTCGTCGACGAAAGCCACGTCACCATCCCGCAACTCGGCGGCATGTATCGCGGCGACTTCCGCCGCAAGGCGACCCTGGCGGAATTCGGATTTCGCCTGCCCTCGTGCATGGACAACCGGCCGCTGCGCTTCGAGGAGTGGGACGCCATGCGGCCGCAGTCCGTCGCCGTGTCGGCGACCCCGGGCGGTTGGGAGCTGGAGCAATCGGGCGGCGTGTTCGTCGAGCAGGTGATCCGCCCGACCGGCCTGATCGATCCGCCGGTGATGGTGCGCCCGGCGCGCACCCAGGTCGACGACCTGGTCGGCGAGGTGAACCAGGTGGCGGCGGCCGGCTTCCGCACCCTCGTCACCGTGCTGACCAAGCGCATGGCCGAGGATCTGACCGAGTACCTGCACGAGCAGGGCATTCGCGTGCGCTACATGCACTCCGACATCGACACGATCGAGCGCATCGAGATCATCCGCGACCTGCGGCTCGGTGCCTTCGACGTGCTGGTCGGCATCAACCTGCTGCGCGAGGGCCTGGATATCCCCGAATGCGCGCTGGTCGCGATCCTCGACGCCGACAAGGAAGGGTTCCTGCGCTCGGAGACGTCGCTGATCCAGACCATCGGCCGGGCGGCGCGCAACATCGAGGGCCGGGTGATCCTCTACGCCGACCATGTCACCGGCTCGATGCAGCGCGCCATCGGGGAGACCGACCGCCGGCGCGAGAAGCAGGTCGCCTACAACGCCGCCAACGGCATCACGCCGGAGAGCATCAAGAAGTCGATCGGCGATATTCTGCAGTCGGTGTACGAGCGCGACCACGTGCTGGTCGACGTGGGCGACGCCGGCATCCTCGGCGGCGAGGCGATCGCCATCGGCCACAACCTCGAAGCCGTGATCCAGGGGTTGGAAAAACGCATGCGCGAGGCCGCCGCCGATCTCGACTTCGAGGAAGCCGCCCGCCTGCGCGACGAGGTCAAGCGCCTGCGCGCGAGCGAGCTCGCGGTGTGGGAGGACCCGACCGGCCGCGCGCCCTCGCCGGCGAATTTCGCGGCACGCGCCTTCCGCGGGCGCGCGGACAAACCGCCGCCGCGCAAGCCCACGCTGGATGAGATGGGGCCGGGCGTGCAGAAGGAAGCCCTGCCCTATCGTCCCGGGCTGCGCGGCCGCTCGACCGCCGGCAAGGGCGGCACCCACGCGTCGCGAGGAAGAAGGCGGTGAGCTAAGCTGGCGCGATGCACGCTCCCTCCGCCCTCACCGAGACCCTCGACCTGCCGCCGGCGACCGAAACCGGCGCGCTCGGCATCTGCCAGCTCAAGCGCCTGTGGGCGCGCAACCTCGCCGGCCGCAGCGGACGCCAAGTGGCTGCCGATCGGTACGAACGGCATCTCGACCATCTGGTGATCGACGCGCTCGGTGTCGGGCTTGAGCAGATGATGCGCTACCTGATCACGACGGCGCCGACGTTCGAGGACCTCGAGCGCTGGATCGTGGCGACCGCCGGACCGGTTACGCCGCTGCAGGCGGCGCGCATCAACGCCGCGGTCACCGGCTCCGCCTATCCGGCCGAGATCGCGCAATGGCTCGCCGCGGTCGAAGCGAGCCCGCCGGTGCTGTCGGCGGACGATCTCGCGTTCTGGCACACGCACGGCTACGTGGTGGCGCCCGACGCGGTCCCGGCCGACAGCCTTGCGGCCGCCACGCAGGCCGTGTGGGACCATGTCGGCGCGCGGCCCGACGATCGCGAGACATGGTACCGGCAGCGCCACAACGGCATCATGGTGCAATATTTCCAGCACCTGGCATTCGCGGCCAACCGGCGCTCGCCGCGCATCCACAAGGCGTTCGCGCAGGTGTGGGACACCGCCGACCTGTGGGTCACGACGGACCGCGTCGGCTTCAACGTTCCGGAACGCCATGGCTGGCGATTTCCCGGTCCCGATCTGCACTGGGACACCAGCCTGGTGATGCCGATGCCGTTCCACGCCCAGGGGATTCTTTATCTCACCGACACGCCGCCCGAGCAGGGTGCCTTCACCTGCGTGCCGGGCTTCCATCGCCGCATCGACGACTGGCTGGCGAGCCTGCCGGCCGATGCCGATCCGCGCCGCCAGGACTTGCATGCGCTCGGGTCGCGGCCGATCGGCGGGCGCGCCGGCGATCTCATCATCTGGAACGACGCCCTGCCGCACGGCAGCCGCCCCAACCGCGGCGGTGCGCCGCGCATCGTCCAATATATCCGCATGTATCCCACCCGCATGGAGGTGCAGCAGGCGTGGAAATAGCGAGGCGTCGTCGCCGAGACGGCTGCCCGGCCGCAATGCCCTCTGATAGAATGGGACTTCGCCGGGGAGGAAGACAATGACCGTTCATTGGGTTCGCGTAATGCTTGCCGCCTGCCTGGCGGCGGCCATGCCGCTGGCGCTGCAGGCGCAGCAATTCCCGCCGCCGCTCGACCAACCGAGCCAGCCGGATCAGGCGCCGGCCCCGAAGCCCGCCAAGAAAAAGAAACAGGCGCGGCCGCCGCAGACCGAGCAGGCGCCGGTGGTCAATTTGCCGGTCGATCCGGACGGCCAGCCGCCGCCGCCCGAGGCGGCCCCGGCCAAGCGCGGCAAGTCCGCGGCGCCCGCCAACACGGTGGCCTGCGGCGGCACGTTCGCCAAGAACTCCAACCACCTGAAGCTCGCCACGGTGTACGGCCCGATGAACGTCACCTTCGCCGAAGTGGACGGGCCGCAGAACACCAAGCTCATGGCCTCGGTGCTCTATCCCAAGGATCCCAAGCGGCACCTGGAGGTGCTGTGGAACAACGAGGCGGCGCGCAGCGACACCTCGCTGGTGGTGATCAACGGCCAGTCCACCTGGACCGGCCCGAAGGGGCTGCGCCTCGGCCTTCCCATCGCGGCGCTGGAGAAGCTCAACGGCAAGCCGTTCCAGATCGCCGGCTTCGATCAGGACAACGCCGGCGCGGCCCTCGACTGGCAAGGCGGTGCGCTCGATAAGATACCGGGCGGCTGCAAGGTCAGCGTCCGCATGGTCCCTGACCCGAAGGTGCCGGAGGAAGCGCGCACGGCTGCGGCCGGCAAGGTCCTGATGTCGAGCGACGCGGTCGTGCGCGCGGTGCAGCCGAAGATCGCCGAGATCCTGATCGGGTATTGAAGGCGTAGGACTCGCGCCGGTTACTTCGCGATCTCGCCGACCACCGTCCGCTCGGCCGGCGCGACGAAGATCACCCGGTCGGCGAGATTGACGTATTTGTAGCCGCGCACCGCCGCGATGTCCGCCAGAGCCGGCGGCAAGTCCCGCAGTTCGACCGACTGCGGCACCTTCTGCGCCGGCATGGCGCTTGCCTGGACGACCGGCGCGGCGCCGATGGTTGCAAGGATGCGCTGCTTCTGTTCGTCGGTGAACGCCAGCGGACGCCCCATGATCGGAGCCTTGTCGGCCTGGGCGTTGGCGGGCGAGATGGCCGACGGCATGGTCTGCGGCCCGGCGCCGATCGGCCCGGCCTGACTGTTGGTCGCGTTGTTTCCCGCGTTGTCTTGCGCGGCGGCGGCGAGCGCCAAACCGCCCGCCAGCATGAGCGCGACAATTCCCGTTCCGAGCGCGCGTCGCATCGGCGCCTCCTGTTCGCAACCGGAGAACAACGCGCGAACGGCCGATATGTTCAATTCGCCGGCCGCAGCCGTCCGCGGCGAAAATCCCGCAGCACCTCGCGCGCGGCGTTGTGGCCGGGCGCGCCGGTGACGCCGCCGCCCGGATGGGTGCCGGCGCCGCACATATAAAGTCCCGGGATCGGGCCGCGATAATCGGCGTGGCCGAGCAGCGGGCGGGCGGAGAACAACTGCCCGAGGTCGAGCGTTCCGTGGAATATGTCGCCGCCGACCAGCCCAAAGGTGCGCTCGAGATCGAGCGGCGTGAAGATCTGCCGGCCGAGCACGGACCGGGCGAAGTTCGGCGCGTAGCGATCGACCGTGGCGATCATCAGGTCGGCGACCTTCTCGCGGTGGTCGTCCCACGACGATCCGTCCGGCAATTGCGGCGCCACGTGCTGGCAGAACAGGCTGGCGACGTGGCGGCCGGGGGGCGCCAGCGTGTCGTCGAGCGCCGAGCCGATCACCAATTCGACGATCGGCCGGCGCGACCAGCCGGTCGCGCGCGCGTCCGCGTAGGCGTGCTCCATGTAGGCGAGGCTCGGCGCCAGGATGATGCCGGCGCCGTGGTGCTCGGCAAGATCGCGGCCGGGCAGCGCGGAAAAATCCGGCAATTCGGCGAGCGCCACGTTGATGCGGAAGCTGCCCGAGCCGCAGCGGTATTTTTCCATGCGGGCGCGGAAGCCGGACGGCAGCGCCGCCGCATCGATCAAGTCGAGATAGAGCAGCTTCGGATTGAGGTTCGACACGATCGCGGACGCGCGCACGACCTCGCCGTCCTCGAGCCGCGCGCCGACCGCGCGGCCGTTGTCGACGACGACCTCGCGCACGGGCGCCGACAGGCGGATTTCGGCGCCGCGTGCCGCCGCCGCCCGCGCCATCGCCTGGGTGATCGCCCCCATGCCGCCGATCGCGTGCCCCCACACGCCCTTGCGGCCGTTCACCTCGCCGAAGCAATGGTGCAGCAGCACGTAGGCGGAGCCGGGCGCATAGGGGCTGGCGTAGTTGCCGACGATGCCGTCGAACCCGTAGGCGGCCTTGATCGGATCGCTCTCGAACCAGCTGTCGAGATGAGCGCCGGCCGAGCCGGTGAACAGGTCGACGAGGTCGCGCTGGCCGTCGAGGCCGAGCCGGCGCAGGCGGCGGGCCAGGCGGCCGGTCTTGACCAGCCCGGCGAGCGCGGCGAGCGGATGGCCTTCCACCACGTTGGGCGGCGTCTCCAGCACGGTCGCGCGCAACACGTCGGCGATCGCCGCGAGGCGGGCGTGGTAGTCGTCGAGCCGCGCGGCGTCGCGCGCCGAGAATTTCGCCACCTCTTCCTTGGTGCGCCCGCCGCCGACCTTGAGGTAGCGGCCGTCGTCGAGCGGCAGAAAGTTGGCGATCGGGCGCTCGACCACGCGCAAGCCGTGCGCCGCCAAGTCGAGATCGCGCACGACCTTCGGGTTGAGCAGCGACACCGTGTAGGCCGCGGCCGAGTTGCGGAAGCCCGGGTGGAACTCCTCGGTGACCGCGGCGCCGCCGGCGACCGCACGGCGTTCCAGCACCACCACCGTGCGTCCGGCCGCCGCCAGATAGGCGGCGCAGACCAGGCCGTTATGGCCGCCGCCGATGATCGCAACGTCGTACACGGGTGCTTTTCTGCAGTGAGCCGCCCGCTATGGCAAGCGCGCCGGACCGGGCTGGTTCCCTGCCCTCACCACCGCACGGCGCCGCTCAGGCGCATGACGTAGCTGATCACCTCGGCCACCGCCTTGTAGTGCTCGGAGGGGATTTCCTGGTCGAGCTCCACGGTGGCGTGCAGGGCGCGGGCGAGCGGCGGGTTCTCGACGATCGGCACGCCGGCTTCTTCCGCCACCTTGCGGATGCGCTGGGCGATCGAGTCGGCGCCCTTGGCGAGGCACACCGGCGCGTTCATGCCGCGCTCGTACTGCAGGGCGACGGCAAAGTGGGTCGGGTTGGTGATGACCACCGAGGCCTTGGGGACCGCCGCCATCATGCGCTTGCGCGCGCGGGTCTGGCGCAGCTGGCGGATCTTGGCCTTGATGGCCGGGTCGCCTTCGGTCTGCTTGAACTCCTCCTTGAGCTCGCGCAGCGACATTTTCTGCCGCGCGTGCCATTGCCGGTATTGCCACAGGTAGTCGAGGGCGGCGATGACGGCGAGCACCGCGACGACGACGCCGAGCATGTTCAGCGACAGGGAGCGCGTCAGGTCGAGCAGCCCGGCCGGGTCGGTGTCGACCAGGCCGTCGAGCCGGCTGCGCTCGGGCCACAGCAGTGCCGCCATGATGCCGCCGATCAGCGCGAGCTTGGCGAGGCCCTTGGCGAAGTTGACCAGCGCCTGCCGCGAGAACAGGCGCTTGAGGCCGGCGGCCGGCGAAATCTTCGCCAGCGTCGGCCGCAGCGGCTCGGTCGACCACAGCAGGCGGTGCTGGATCATGTTGCCGAGGAGGGCCGCGCCCACCAGCACCAGGAACGGAATCGCCGCCGCGGCGATGATCTCGCCGCCGAGCCCCTCGACCAGGCGCATCAGGCCGCCGCGGTCGAACGCAACCGCGTGGGCGTTGGCGAGGAGCCCGCGCAGGGCGGTCTCCAGCCCCGCCCCCATGGAGCCGGAAAAGATCATCAGGCACAGGGTGGCGGCGCCGATGATGAACCAGGTGTTGACCTCCTGGCTCTTGACCACGTCGCCGCGCTGGATCGCCTCGTCGAGGCGTTTCTGGGTCGGCTCTTCCGAGCGTTCGGATTGCTCGCGTTCGTCGGCCATTTCAAGTCCCGCGCGCGGCTATGAATAGGGCGCCAGCTGGCGCAGCACGCCTTCGAGATAGTCGTGGAACGTCGACATCATGGCGCCGATCACCAGCAGCAGAACGAGGAAGCCGATCAGGATCGACGCCGGCACGCCGACGAAGAACACCTGCATCTGCGGCATCAGCCGCGACAGCACGCCGAGCCCGAGATTGAACAAGAGTCCGAACACCAGGAACGGCGCGGAGAGCTGCACGCCGATGCGGAACGCGCCGGCGGTGGTGCTGGTAACCAGCGCCGCCATGTCGCCGGCGAGCGGGACCTCGCCCGGCCGGAACAACGCGTAGCTGTCGTTGAGCGCGGCGATGACGAGATAATGCAGGTTGGTGGCGAACAGCACGGTGATGCCGAGCATCGACAGGAAGTTGCCGACGATCACGCCCTGCTGGCCCTGGGTCGGGTCGACGGCGGTCACGAAGCCGAGGCCGAGCTGCTGGGCGACGATGCTGCCGGCGACTTGCAGGGCCGAGATGGTGAGGCGGGCGGTGAGGCCGAGCACGGCCCCGATCAGCAGTTCCTCGGCGAGCGCCACCAGCACCGGACCGAGCGAGCGCAGGTCGACCGTATAGGCCGCGCGGTGCAGCGGCAGCAGCACGGCGGTAAGCACCAGGGCCACCACCAGGCGCATGCGCGTCGGCACGCCGGTTTCGCCGAGCCCGGGCAGCAGCATGATCATGGTGCCGATGCGCGCGAACATCAGCATGAAGGCGGCGGCAAGCGCCGGAAGGAAGGTGACGTCGATGCGCATGCGGCTTCAGCCGCCGACGATGCGCGCGGCGATGCGCGCCATGTGGCCGGCCAGCAGGTCGCCCATGAACGGCAGCACGATCAACAGGGTGATGAAGATGGCGAGGATCTTCGGCACGAACACCAGCGTCATTTCCTGAATCTGGGTGAGCGCCTGGAACAGCGAAATGACGACGCCGACCGCCAGCCCGACCAGCATGAGCGGGGCCGCGACGAACACCAGGGTCACGATCGCGTCGCGCGCGACGTCGAGCACTTCGGGGCCGGTCATGTCGGTATTCGGGGATCGGGGATCTGGGATCAGGAACTTGGGAGATGTCCCGGTTCCTGATCCCTGATCCCCGATCCTTGACCTCTGTTAGATCGGCATCTGCAGGATCGATTGATAGGCCTGGATGACGCGGTCGCGCACCGACACCACGGTGGCGATCGCGGTCTCGCTCTCGGCGACCGCGGTGACGAGGTCGACCATGTTGGCCTTGCCGGACGCGGCCGCCTGGGACTGGGCGTCCGACTTGCGGCCGGCCTCGATGACAGCGCCGAGCGCCTCCTTGACCAGGGCGTCGAAGCTCGGACCGGCCGCCGCGTCGCCTACCGTCTTCGACAGTCCGGCGCCCGGATCGGTCAGGCGGGCCAATTGGGCATAGGCGCCGGCGGCGGCAACGGGCGTGGGCATGGATCGGACCTTTCCGGTTTCAGGCGGTGAGAATGGCGATGGTGCGCTGGATCATGCGGCGCGTCGCGGTGATGACGTTGAGGTTCGCCTCGTAGGAGCGCTGGGCGTCGCGCATGTCGGTCATCTCGACCAGCGGATTGACGTTGGGATAGCGCACGTAGCCGCTGGCGTCGGCCGCGGGATTGCCGGGCTCGAGCTTCTGGCGGAAGTCGGAGCGGTCGGTGCGCACCTTCCCGAGCGACACGACGTTGGCGTCGAGCGCGCGGTCGATCTCGGAGCGGAAGGTCACGATCTTGCGGCGATAGGGATCGGTGCCCGCCCGCTGCGGGGTCGAATCCGCATTGGCGATGTTCTCGGAAATGATGCGCATGCGGCCGGCTTGCGCGCGCAAACCCGACGCCGCGACCGCGATCGATTTGAGGAAATCCACCCCCGCCCTCCTTTGCGCGCCGATTTCCGCGCTTACTTGCCGAGCGCGGTCTTGATGAGGCCGAGACCGCGGCTGTAGAGCGTCGTCACCATCTGGTAGTCCATCTGGTTGGCCGCGACCTTGATCATCTCGTCCTCGAGATTGACGGCGTTGCCGGTGGGGCGCACCTCGTAGCCGGCGCGGCGGTCGGCGGCGAAGTGCGGCCCGCCGCCGGCACCGGCGGCGCCCAGGTGCATGGGATCTGTGCGCACCAGGGCCACCGGGCCGGCAGCCGGCGCCGAGCGACCGATATCGGGGGGCACGAGGTCGCGCGGCCTGAATTTCGGGGTGTCCGCATTGGCGACGTTGTCGGCGAGGACCCGCTGGCGCTCCTGATGCCAGGCCATGCGGGTGCGCAGCATCGCGAAGATCGGGATGTCGGAAATCGGCATCAGGGCCCCCTCGCCGCGCCGGCCATCGGACGGAGTAGGCAGAGTTTGCCGGGATCATGGTTAACGCGGCGTTAAACCGGCCCCGGACCGCGCCCGGGGCGGCAATCGGCCGTTAACCATACAAATGACGGCGGGGCGGCAATTTCGGCCGGAATGCTCCTTTTGCGTTAACGATTTGTTATAGTTACGGACGGCACAATTTGCCGCCGGCGTTTACCGGGCGTGCCGGATGCCGGCTGGCCGTGGGGAGAGGCGGGGCCAAGAGGGACAACATGGACAACCTGTTCGGCGACTTGCCAATCGTCAAATTCCTGCTCGCGTTCGCGGTCGTCTTCATCCTGCTCGTCGGGCTGTTCTGGGCGTTGCGCCGTTTCGGCGGCGCGCGCATCGGCGGCGCCGCGCGCGGGCGCCAGCCGCGGCTGGCGGTGATCGACGTAGCCGCCGTCGACGGGCGCCGCCGCCTGGTGCTCATCCGGCGCGATAATGTCGAGCACCTGGTGATGACCGGCGGCCCGACCGACGTGGTGATCGAGCAGAACATCGTGCGCGCGGTGCCGGTGGCGCCGGCGCGCGACGCCGCGCGTCCGCCGGGCGCGCCGGAGCCGCGGGCGGAAGCGCCGCCGGCGGCGGAACCGGCCGCGCCGGTCGTGCGTCCGCTGCGTGCGGCGGCGCCGGCCGAGGACATTTGGCCCGCGGGCGAGCCGCCGCTGCGCCCGCAACGCCCGGCGCCGCCGAGCGAAACGGCATGGCCCGGCTCGGCCGAACCGTCGCTGCGGCCCTACCGCCCGCCGCCTCCGCCCGAAGACGGGCCGCGTCCGCCGGCGCCGGAGCCGCGCGCCGGGCGCGGCGCGGAACCGACCCCGCGAGCCGGGGCCGAGCCGAGCTTGCGCCCGCCGCCGTTGCCGCGCGTGGACCCGTCAGCGCGCATCGAGCCGCCGGCGCGCGGCGAGCGCCGCGAGCCGAGCCTGCGCCCGCCCGCCGCCGAGGGGCCACCGACGGCGCCTGCCCCGCCGGCGCCGAGCGAAAAACCCGGCGAGCCGGCCACCGTGGCGCGCACCCCGCCGCTCGCGCCCGATGCGAACCTGGCCGACATGGCCCAGCGTCTCGAAGCCGCGCTGCGCCGGCCGATCCGGCCGGGCGCCGACCGCGCCGCCGATGCGGCGGTAAAGCCGGCGCCGAGCGTCGAGCCGGCGCCCCGCCCTGCCCCGCCGGTCGCTCCGGCCCCGCCGGCCGCGCCCGAAGCGACCGCGAAGGACCCGGCCGGCACGCCCGCCCCGCCGCGCACGCCGCCGGCCGACACCAAACCGGCTTCGCCCAAGTCGGTGCTCGACAGCCTGGAGGAAGAGATGGCGAGCCTTTTGGGCCGACCGGCCGGCAAGGAGTGATGCGCAGGACCGGGACCATCGTGTTGCGGATTGCGGCGGCGGCGCTGGCGCTCGCCGCGGCAACGTTTCCGGCCGCCGCCCAGGACGTCAGCGTCACCTTCGGCCAGGGCACCGGGCTGACCGAGCGCGTGCTGCAACTGGTCGCGCTGGTGACGGTGCTGTCGCTGGCGCCGTCGATCCTGGTGATGGTGACCGCGTTCACCCGCATCGTGGTGGTGCTGTCGCTGCTGCGCACCGCGCTCGGCACCGCCACCGCGCCGCCCAACGCGGTGATCATCTCGCTGGCGCTGTTCCTCACCGGCTTCGTGATGGGACCGGCGTTCCAGGGCGCCTACGACCAGGGCATCCGGCCGCTGATGGCCGGCGAGATCGAGACCCAGCAGGCGTTCGACCGCTCGTCCGAGCCGTTCCGCGCGTTCATGAACAAGAACGTGCGCGAGAAGGACCTGCAGATGTTTCTCGACCTGTCGCATCAGAAGCGGCCGGAGAGCGCCGACGAGATGTCGCTGCGCATCCTCGTCCCCGCCTTCATGATCTCCGAGCTCAAGCGCGCCTTCGAGATCGGCTTCCTCTTGTTCCTGCCGTTCCTGATCATCGACCTGGTGGTCGCCTCGGTGCTGATGTCGATGGGCATGATGATGCTGCCGCCGGTGGTGGTGTCGCTGCCGTTCAAGCTGATCTTCTTCGTGCTGGTCGACGGCTGGCACCTGGTGGCGGGCAGCCTGGTGCAGAGCTACGGGAGTACGTAGGCCGCGGCGCACCTCGCCGAGCTAGCGAAACGGATCGAACGTCCGCACGCCGAAATGCTGGAAATCGCGGGTGTTGCGGGTGACAACGATGAGGTCGTGCACCTGCGCGGTCGCCGCTATCATGGCATCGTCGATCCGCGTGTCCGATTGGCCATGCATCAGCCGCGCCCAGCACCGAAATATCCGAGCATCCATCGGAAGCACGTTATATGTGGCGGCTATCTTGTCGAGCCATGCCTCGATCTCGGCGGCCTTGGCCGGATCCTGATCGCGCGTGATCTCGACTCCCGATTGGAGTTCGCCGATCGACACCGCGGACAAGTGAAGATCCCCGTCGGATACGCCGCTAAGCCACGTGACGACGGCACCGTGTGGGCGCACACGTCGCAATTCCGATACGACGTTCGTATCTAGAAGAAACATCGGTCTTGTCAGGCCAGATCAGGCGGCTTCCGCCGGCGCCTGCGGCCGCGGCGAGCGAGCGGGATGTCCACTCTCGGCGCTTCGGCCAGAAGCAGTTCTTTCAACGTTGGTCGCGCCGCATGCTGCAGTCGCCGCCAGTCGTCCATCGGCATGAGCACGGCCGCCTCGGCTCCGCGCTTGGTCACGATCTGCGCACCCTCGCGCAGGCACGTGTCGAGAAGCTCGCTGAAGCGCGCTTTCGCGTCCTGCACCGGCCAACTTTTCATGCTTCCATCTCGATCAGACTAGTCAGATAGCTAGTCTATTCGAAGGCAGAGTGCAACAGCCTCATGACGGCCGTTGGGCGCCGGCCGGGGCTGCGGGCGAGGACGCCGGGCCCGCCTGCGGGTAGCGCGCGCGCACGTCGCGCAGGAAGCTTTCCAGCGTATCGGCGGCCGACACCTTCCTGGCGATCGCGGCGAATTCCGCGCTGTCGACGGAAGCGCGATCGATCGCCACCGCAAAGGCATTCTTGTCGGGTCCCTCGGCCATCTTGGCGGCGTACTTCTGCCGGAACCGGTCGAGGCCGAGCGCATCCTCGGCGAGCGAATAGGCAAGCCCGGCGCGCAGAATGTCGGCGCGTTCCACCGCGGTCAGCGGCGTGAAGTCGCGCCAGCGCTCGCCGTACAGCTTCTCGAGCTGCTCGCCCGCCTCGCGCCAGCGCCGCGCCGCCCACAGCACGTCGGCGCGCAGGCGATCGACCTCGCGGCCCTGCAGGTTGGCGATCACCTCGAGCGCCAAGTTGGGGCGTCCGGTGTCGGACAGCGCGCGCGCTTCGAGCAGCAGGCGCTGGCTGCGCACCTCGTTGGGAAGGTCGGCCGCGCGCGTCGCCTGCAAGATCTGCAGGGCGCGATCGGCCTTGCGGCCGAGCAGATAGATCACCGCGAGCCGGGTCGCGATCTGGGCGCGCGCGGCACCCTGCAGGCGATGGTCGACCTGGTGCTGCAACAGCGCGGCCGCCTGGTCGAGCAGGTCGACCGAGACGAGCCGGTCGGCGAGCCGCCGGATCATCTCGTCGCCGCGCCGCCCGACCGGGGTCAGCTCGCGAAAGTCGTAGAACAGGCTGAGCGCTTCGACCGGCGGCAGCGCGTCGCCCTTGCCGTCGAGGAACAGCGCATCGAAGGTCGAGGCCGCCTCGTCCTGGATGCGGCGAATGAGCTCCGCTTCGGCGTGCCCGGATATGGCCGTGTGCATGGCGCTGAGCGCGTCGCGATAGCGCCCCTCCTCGGCGTACAAATGCCCGAGCAGCTGCAGCGCCTCGACCTCGGTCGCATCGCCGCGCCACGTGACGGTCAGGCCCTCGAGATCGTTGATGGCGTCGGCGCGGCCGATCTGGCCGAGCCCCTTCTTGAGCACCAGGGCGCGCAGGCGTCCTTGGGCGGCGGCCGGACGGTCGGCGCCGGCGGCCGCCGCCTGATAGGCCGCGACCGCATCGGCAACGCGCCCGAGGCCCTCGGCCATGCGGCCCTTGAGCACCAGCACGGACGGGGCGAGGTCGGCCGGCACGCCGAGACTTTCCAGCCCGTTGAGCAGGTTACCCGCCGCGGTGAAGTCGCGCATTTCGATCGCCGCCTGCAGCGCGGCACGGTCCACCACGCGCTGCAGCTCGACCGGCAAGGTCGCGACCGCCGCCTCGGTGTTCGTGAAACCTTGGTGCGCTTCCGGCCACTTGCCCTGGCCCGCGTAGGCAAACGCCCGCCAGACCGGCGCGTCGAACTGATCGCCGACCGCGGGGCTCGTCAGGTCCTTGAGCGCGGCCGCGCCGTGGCCCATCAACGCCGCGGCGATCGCGCGCAACACCAGGGCAGGCGCTGCCGTGTCCTTGGGATGATCCTCCGCCAGCAACACGTCGAGGACGCCCTTGGCCTCCGCATGCAGCTCGCGCGCCAGATAAAAGCGGGCGAGGTCGAGCCGCCGGCCGGCCCGCTCGGCGTCCGGCGCCGCGGCGGCGCCGCGCACCAGCTCCGCTTGGCGGCGCATGAAGTCCGCCTCCCGATCGAAGCCCCAGAGCTGCGCATCGAGCGCGAAGGATGCGGACGGGGGACGCGCGGGATCGCCGGGCGCGGCGCCGGACGCGCCGGCGCTTGCGCTCGACAACGTGAGGCCGGACGGCCGCCCGATCACGATCTTGTCGGCGACGAGCTCGACCGCGATATCGTCGGCGACCGGCCGGATGGCGACGCCGTGGGTCGAGGCGAGCGCCTGGAACTCAATGAAGCTCTGCGGCCGCAGGAAGCCGCGCGGCGGCCCGAGCGCGGTGACGACGAGCATCGTGTCGCCGACCTCGGGATCCGCCAGCCGATGCAGCTGCTGCGGGGCGTCGAACGGGATGACGGCGCTCGCCTTGGGCGATGCGGTTGCCGCGCGGCTGATGGCCAAGGGCCGGGTCGGATCGAGGATCAGGTCGCCGATCGAGACCGTCCAGGTGGCGCCGTCCGCCTCCAGGCTGGTGAGCCGGGGGCGGTCGACCTTGATGCGCACCACCTGGCCCTCGCGCGTGCGCGTGACCGTGGCGCTGCGGACCGAGCCGATCGGCTGGGTGACGAGCTTCGATACGTCGATCGGCGCCGCCGCGTCGAACACCAGCCAGACCGCGTCGGCGCGGCGAAACACCGCCGCCGGCGTTTGCGTTGCAAACGGAAACGTCAGGCGCAGCGCATCGCCTGCCAGCACCACCTCGACCACGACCGGCGCATTGGCGTCGCGCGGCCGCGCCGGCGCGGCGGCGGGCACAGCGGGGACGGCGGATGGCGCCGGCGTCGTGTCGAGGGCGACCGGCTCGCCAGCCCCCTTGGAAGCAACAGCGCCCGCCGGGGCTGCGGCGGGCTGAGCAGGCGGGCGCTCGGCGGCGACGGGCATCGCCGCCGGCGGATCCGGCGGCGGCACCCTGTCCGCAGCAACCCTGGGCGGAGTGGTCGAAGCCTCCGCGAGCACGGGCGCGGCCGGCGCCGCCGCCTTGACCTTGCCCGCCATTGCCAAGTCGGCCACCTGGTCCCTGGCTTCGGCCGCCAGCACATCGACGATGAAGTTGTTGTCCTCGCGGAAAGTGCGGACGTCGGGACTTTCCTTGAACTCGAAGCGCACCGCGGTTTTTTCCGCGCCCGGACGCGCTTCGATCATCGCCACGCTCGGCGGCAGCGCCGCCTGGGCGTCGGCGAGGTCGAAGCGCAACGGCGCGTCGAACAGCACCGTGAGCTTGTCTTTGGCGCGATCGGTCGTCACCGCAGCGACTTGCGGCAGTTCGAACACGTAGCGCGTGAAGGTCGGCTGGGTCCCGACGCGCACTCGAATGGGCGGCTGCTGCTCTTTCTGCGCGGCGTCCTGCTGGCGGCGCTCGCGCTCCTTCCTCTCCGCCTCGCGGGCGCGGCGGGCGAGCTCGTCCACCACCTCCTGGGGCAGGCCGGGCGGCAGCCCCACCCAGCCCTCGGGCAACAAATCCACGAACAGCCGGTCGCCCGCCATCATGGAATTGGCGGTGACCTTGCGGCCGAGCGCGAGGCGCACCGCCATGCCGTCGGGATCGCGACGGGCGGCGTTGACATAGTCCGGCGCGCCGATCGGGATGCGGTCGACCGATATGTCGACCGGCGTCTTGAAGGCGATGACCAGGATGCCGTTGTTGAGATTGATCTCGGAGTCGGTGTCCTCGGCGAAGCGGAACACGAACCGGGCGAAGCCGGCGCTGGTGCTCACGCTCACCTCGGCCTTGATCGGGGCGGCGGCGGCGCCGGCGTGCGGGGCAAAAATCAGCGACAGCGCCAGCAGCAGCAGTGCCTCGAGCGCGAGGAAGACGGCGACGATGCGCAAGCCGAGCCGCGGCGGGACCTGGGCGTCGTCGTGCGCGCGGATTGCCCGCAAAGTGAGAGACTTCCCCGCCATCCTCGCAACCTCTCGCCGGCCCCCGGCGACGCCCGGCATCCTGCCGGACAACCCACCCTAGGCCGCGGCGTTTAAGGCGGTCTTAATCAGCACGCGCGGGCGTTGTGCAACGGGTTCCAAACCCCGCATTGTCGTCCGGCCAACTCATGTTCCGTTCGGCCGTCCTTCGATCTTCGGCAGGTCGGCGGCGGGCGGCCCCTTCTCGACCGCGCCCGAACGGCTGGCGATCTCGCTGGTGAGCCGTTCCGCCACGTCCGGGGACATCAGCCCCAGCACGTCGGACATGCGGCGCGGATTCATCTGCCCCGCCAGCTCGATGAGGATTCGCATGTCAAGGCGGTCGAATATCTTGGCGGCGTCCTTCGCCTTCATGTTTTCGTACATGCCGACCAAGCTCTTGAAGCGGCCGGCTTCCGCATCGTCTTTCTTCTGCACCGTCGCATTGATCCGCGCCTCGGCTTCCTTGATCTCGGCAAGCCGCGCCTCGATCCGCTTCTCGGTGGCTGCGAGCACGTTTTCGCGCACGTCGAGCTCGCGCGCGCGCGCTTCGAGCTCCT